>Ga0307518_10001890_pt1 | contig 15499 bp, 14 predicted proteins | sample 25_EM_MG_FD_203889 | JGI IMG/M metagenome (GOLD analysis project Ga0307518, IMG submission 203889) | Populus trichocarpa ectomycorrhiza microbial communities from riparian zone in the Pacific Northwest, United States - 25_EM | ecosystem: Host-associated > Plants > Roots > Unclassified | place...
GCCCATTTGTAACGACGCATGAAATTTAGCCTCATGCGTTGCCATGATGCTCCTAACGACTTATGTGTCACCTGAGATGCAATTAACGAGGCATTCTGTACGTGACGAGGGTTCATACGCAGAATAGAGCCACCGATATGGCTTGCAAGGCAGTCAGGTATCTTGCTCGGAACTGAAACTCGAAGTTCAAGGCCGAAGCTAATCAAGTCATTCAATACACGGAAAGACGAAGCAACGCCGAGGGCTTACTTGAGAGTCCGGGAATGATCTGGTCAAAACAAGCAAGGTGTTGTTCCAATACTTGTGCAAGGTACCAATAAGCGAAGGGCCGCTCGTCCGCAGCGTACAACGAAAGTTGAAATCCTGAGAGGATGACTTCGCGGATGTTTTCGTATCTGTACAGGAGCACTATGAGGTGTAACTTGCTGACAATATCTACTGAGGACTGCCATGATCGTTTAATTTGGAGAAAAGGTCCATTTTCTGCGACTTACGACGGGCGCTAGTTGCCTTTGGGCATCGGTCAGGAGGGCATAAAGCTCGTGCCAATCAAATAGCGACTTCATGTAATATCTTCGCCGCCGCGTGGGATTGTACCAGTGTGACTTGAGATGACCGATCACAAGCTAATATATTGATTCAGTGAAAAGCATGGAGGAACGATAACTGACTCTACCTCAGTAATACTCCGTTCAATATGCGCCAGAGGCAATGAGTTCCGGCTGCGCCACCGTTTGCGGAATGAATTGATAAATGATTCATAAGATATTTGCAACCCTTCCATGAAAAAGCAATCGACGACATGTTTCTGTGTATACTTGTTTAATATCACCCCATTGTCGTAAATAGCCGACTAAACGCAAAAATGTTGGTCTACACAGGAGAAGTAGAATGGCAGCTAACCTGGAACGCGGAGCGTGTATACGGCAAGCAATGGTTTCGTTTTGGTTGCCAAAGTTGAAGGGTACCTAAGGCCTAAATTTCGCCGGTAAGCGTTGTACTCCAAATAAAATGGAAAAATAAACGCACATTCCACGTAGATAGATCCGGGATCTCTATCAATATACTAAGTTGTTCCAAAGAATCTAGTAGTCCTGCCAACTTATCCCAAACCTTGTCCTGCTCGGGGAGCTGAATGATATGGAGGGGTATCATGGAAACGAGGACGCGAGGAAACTGGGGATCGAAAGCGCGTGTTGCAGCTGAAGATATATGTGGCGGTGGAGGTCGCGAGATCCGTATTTGTTGTAGAAGGCCACGCGCCGTATCAATGAGAGGCCGGAAGCGGAAGTATTCCTTCGATAGCTGGGCGTCCAGAAGTTCCACAAGGACCTAGCATCAAGTTAGTATGCAAAATAAAAGGAATCCTCTGTCCAACCTTCCTCAGTTTGAGACGCTTGAAGAGGGCATTCCTCCAAGATGACCTCGCTGATATAGTGTTACTGCTGAATGATGTAAACATAGTAAATGTATGCTTACCCTTGGGAGACCTCCGCAACCAATTACATGCTTCCTCTAGCATGCTAAGTATGTAACTCACAGCATACGCTTCTGACATATACACGTCGCACTTGTCGCTCTGCCAATCCTCAGCCTGCACAACGGAGCACGAGACATGAGGTGGGAAGATACGTAGAATGTGCCGGACGACGGACATCGTACACGTTTCCCTTGTTGAATTCTCTCCATGAAAGATCACAGCACTTCAGCAGCCCAAGGATTGACGCCCTGAGAATGATAGTGACAAGCTCAATAGGCGGCGCGTGGTCCGCATCGCTGAGTTTCTCTCGCGATACGATATCTGGATGAAGGTCGGTCAATGCATGGACATACATGCAGGTAAAAATGGTTTGTGAGAGCGTGTAACCAGTGTGCCATTCCATCTGTGCTCAACAGGTTATGAGTGCTAGGCGCAGGATATATACAACGTGTAGCTGATTCACCTCGCAGGCAAAAGCGCGATCTATGATCCAGCAGACTTCTTCCGGTAATAGCGGCGTGAGAGGTTTAAAAGGAGGTCGGGATTCGTCCAAGAGCGCGAGCCCGCTGTCAAAACGTGGCTCACCGATCTTTCACCGAGCTAAATCTTGGTGTGGTTGAGTCAATCAGGGTAACATACCTCAAAGGCTGCCATGGCGTCATGCAATTTAAATCCCTCGTCAAATACCAGGGTACCAGGTTCCATGTCTTCGTGCAAAACCATCAATCCAACTGCTTGAGTGGTGTAGGGTAGGATTACCTTCCCTGGCCTGCTCAAACAACGCAGTTACATCCTTGTAGTTGGACCCGCCTGGAATTTCAATGCTATCATCGTGATCCATGGTAGCGTAGCAGCCTGAGGGCAAAGGAACACAATGTGCATGGGAGAAAGTAAACAAACGCTATGTAATTGGCAGGGCGACGGAGTTTCAACAGCTTATGGCTGTAGCTGTAGGACGGGTCGCTCAGCGGGCTCTGCAGCGGTGGACACCACGGCACTGTGTCCGGCAGTGCGTGGGCCGGTGTATACACTACAGATCGCTTTCACAGAGCGCTGGAGACGCATCCCAGACTACCCAGATATCGCCGAGGCGCGTTATTCTGTCCGGGATTCAACCGACTGGCATTCCTCATGTAAGTTGGAATTACACTGCTCGCTCTTTTCAAACTTAGTTTGATCTTGGGATAGCTTGGAAATTATCTCGGGGCACTTTCTAACTGGGTCAAACTACAAAAGTCTGCGGGAAAGGACGATATTCTTTTGTTCTCCATCGTGGGATGGCATGCTTTGACGCTACCTCAAGACCCAGCCACCCTTCGGTCTGCGAGAAATGACATGCTTGCGGTATTGCTCTCTATAGGTCTTGATCCTGAACGCTCTATTCTGTTTCATCAGGACCATGTAAGTCCAGAAATCATCGGGCATTTCCGAACAACTGAGGAATTTCAGAATTTACACCACATGGAACTCTTTTGGATCTTGAATTGCTTAACTCCTGTAGGAAAATTGCGTAGGATGACGACGTGGAAGGTGTGCAGGTAATCTTGTTTGATACACGGTGACTTACCTTCCGTGGACCTAGTCCCGGTTGGCAACATCGAGAAACGCTAACTCTGAGGACGAAATTGATGAATCGCTCCTCAATTCCGGCCTACTCACTTATCCTGTTCTGCAAGTTGCAGACATACTTGTTTACAGGTCGGTAGGTAGCACGTTCATCATCGCTGAGCTGATTGCCCTGTTAGAACTACCCATGTTCCCGTGGGAGAGGACCAGCTACAACATCTAGAACTGACACGGGACCTGGCAGAAATACTTAATCGTACATTCAAGGGGAAAACCCCTTTATTCCCTCTTCCGATAACCATGAATAGTAAGCTCGGTATGCCTCCATTCACACCTGTTAATAACCTTTTCAAAAGCCCTGTCAAAGCGAATATTGTCTCTTAGAGATCCCACATCGAAAATGTCCAAATCTTCACCCGACACAGCATCCCGCATTCTTTTCACAGATACCGCTTCGCAAATCAAGTCCAAAATCCGTTCTGCTGTAACTGACTCGATACAAGGCATTACCTACGACCCTGTTTCCCGCCCGGGCACTTCGAACTTGTTGACCATCCTTGCTGCATGTACAGAAAGTGGTGTGCTTGACGTCGCTAAGGTTTACGAATCCAAAGGACACGGCCAACTGAAGAACGACGTGGCAGATGCCGTCGAAGAAATGCTCAAAGGACCCCGTGCTGAGTTTGAGAGGATTAGACACGACAATGCATACATTGATGACGTTGCGCGTCGCGGAGCATCGAAGGCGATGGAGCATTCGAGCGCTACGATTCGGGAAGTCAAGATACGCTTGGGGCTGGCTTGACCGTGTATCTTGGTCCCTTTGTTCCTTTCAATCTAAATGGTGGGGTTCCTACAGAATCCATGTGTATTGTACTGAAGGCAGAAGAAGAAAAACAGCTACAACGATCAGACAGTCCAGCTTTGTGTGGAGTTCACATTGGCCCAGCAACTGCGGTAAATAACATAGCATGGTTCGGTTCGATTTTCCTCAGTCGCGCTTGGGCCCCACATATTCACCAAGTGACTCGGCAATAGGACAAACTCGGACTATTAATCCCTTGTTCCCCCGAATACATCCACGATGGGATGCTCATCAATAAATTGCGCCTCCATAAAATGTTCCAACTGCAACGAGCGCATTATGTCGTCCAGGTTCAGAATTGTAATATGTTGTTCGTCAATCCCTCCTGTCAAAAATATTGAACAAATATAACGTGACATAGGATATCCCACTGCGTCAAACTGTTGATACAGTCTGGTATCCGGGATAGACGAGAAGTCTAACCATACATGTTCCATATGTGTTCAACCGCCATCCTTTTGTGCAGGTCGCGCTACGGACAATGTTGGTACGCCGCCTGATAAGAATGGGTTGCAGTTGTCGATAGACTTCTTGATATTCATGAGCCAAGATTGGGATCCAGCGACGAGATTGTCAAATGCATACAGCGGGGATGAATGATGCAGTATTGATAGCGAAGGCGGATGGACACATAGATATACGTAGCGTTGGTAGTTCCACCAACTACCGTTTCCTGGCTGTCCTGCGACTCTGCCCTGCGGATAATGTCAACGAGACAGCTCGCTCTGAAAACGCCTCACAAACCTTTGTCCTTTGCTTTGGTTGGCGCACCCTTGCCTCTGCGCTTTTTCTCCTCTACGTCCTGCAGCCTCTGTGCTTCTGCAAAGTTGACCACGATCCCTTTGTACTCCTTGGCCAGCTTAGCGATGTTTGCTACTGGCGGGTAGTACTTGACCATGGAAGGTCCTCGTAGACGGGCACGGAGGTACTTTGCACCAGTCCGTGCAGACGTTGGATTGTACGCAGTTTGGAATATTTCACAGCGTGTTTTTACCAACGCGGCTAGTCGACTGGGCGTGATTGTTGCAGCCATGGTAAAGGCAGCTTGGGAAGGATTGATTGAATATGTAAAAGAACAAACAGATACAACCCTTTTTACCTTCCAAGGATTTGGAACGAACAAAACCAGCAGACCACAACATATGGTCCATGTTTTTTCCTCGATGTCGGATGCTGCTCGCTCGTACCGTCCTCTCAGAGAGCTGGCTGGAGAGCAGCCAGGTGTACTTCCGCCGTTTTAGGTCCAGCAAGGCGACCAACCGATCACAGAAGACCGTACTGTCGCCTGCTGGCTGTTCGAATGCCTCTCTACATTATGAAAAAAGTGCAAGGGCTTCGCATCTATCGTCCCCCCAAAATTTGACTCGATCCTTCCACAAGATGGCTCCCACCAGTGCACGGAGGACTTGGCAACGCTCGCATGAAAGGGAGTCAGGGACCCCTATACCTCGTACAAAAAGGGAGGGGAATCCCAAACGGCCGCGGAAGGTTTGCAAGGAGCCCCATGAATTCGACAGTGTCAGTATCAAAAGCGAAAGCGACACTATCCCCATCATCGAATCCAAAATAGACCAATGGGTGCTCCTTCCGCACGTCCATCGCCGATTGGAATCATTCGGAATACCGCGAAAAGACCTCCTAGAACTTCTGGGCTCCTTCCTTGATGCTATTCGGGCGGGAATGCTTACTGACGAACAACGTCTCAAGACGCTTGATTTCAACAAATTCGCGCTTTCACCTGCGGAAACGATCTCTGGGCACCGCATCGACCAGATCATCAGCCAACTCTTCTTCACATGGGCGTCAGACGCAACTACACAATCTGCTCTTCGTACATGTGTATCCCCCTCCACTCTCAACACCATATCGCGCCTCTACAAGGCTGCCGATCTGTCGTTCCCCGCGGACGACTTTCCAGTTGCGCGTGCAATGCGGCGCAGGGTTATTATGCATGTCGGACCCACGAATAGTGGCAAGACGCATATGGCACTGCGTGCACTCGCAGCTGCGCCGTCCGGTCTGTACGCCGGCCCATTGCGCCTCCTTGCGCACGAGATTTGGGAACGGTTGAACAAGGGGCAGATCGTCCCACTGGGCACGAATCCTGAGGAGGATTCCGATCCCGACACAGATATCAGTACAGACGTCATCGATGAGATGGGTACTAAGCCCACGCTGCGGAAGTCGGGGAATAGAAAGTATGTTAGGAAATGCAACCTCCGCACGGGCGAGGAGTTCCGTATTGTGTCGGACCATGCTTCACTGCTTAGCTGCACGGTCGAGATGGCAGCGCTAAATTCGCCGCTGGACGTAGCAGTTGTGGATGAGATACAGATGATAGCGGATCCTGAGCGCGGGTCTGCTTGGACGATGGCCGTACTGGGTATTGCAGCACGCGAACTGCACCTTTGTGGTGAGGAGGCGGCTGTCCCTGTTATCGAAGCGATACTGAAAGATACTGGCGACGAACTTATTGTCAATCGATACGAGCGGCTGACGCCATTGGTCGTCCAAGAGGAGTCGCTCCGCGGGAACTTGTCTCGCATTCAAAAGGGGGATTGTCTCGTCACCTTCTCTCGTCAAAATATATTTGCGCTGAAGAAGCGGGTGGAGAAAGAGACCGGGTTGTTGTGCGCTGTGGCTTACGGAAAACTGCCTCCCGAGATTCGTTCAGAGCAGGCCGCTCTTTTCAATGATCCTAATAGTGGGTATGATGTCATTGTAGCGAGTGATGCCATTGGAATGGGGTTGAACCTGTGAGCAAGGCCGTTTTCCTTTCGCTTGCTTATTACCCAAAAACCTTATCCAGGAAGATCAAGCGTGTTGTCTTTGATGCCTTGCATAAATTTGACGGCTACTCTGAACGCCCCTTATCCGTCTCGCAGATAAAGCAAATAGCTGGGCGAGCTGGGCGCTATGGGCTCCACGGTGAACCAGGTGGCTTCGTTACAACACTAAATGCACACGATCTGCGCCTACTCAAGTCAGCCCTTTCTACTCCCCCGGAAAGTCTTACACACGCGACCATTGACCCTTCCGAGAGCTGGATGGAGGATATATCACAGCTCCTTCCCCCGCGATCCTCTGTTCAGGCGCTTTTTGAGGTTCCGTCTTACGTTTCCAAAGTCCGACCTCCATTCAGAGCGGCATTCCCCAGCAAACTAGAAGAAATGGCAAGGTTCATTGATACATGCGCCCGTGACATGCTCTTGGCCGACAAGCTTCTGCTTAGGCATTGTCCGACCAGCTGGCGCGAGACCAATGCGCTGGACGTCTTGGCCCAAATCACCCGTCTGTACAAGCGCGAAGTCCAAGTCGATCTTGATGCCGTCCTCGCGGTCGCACCACTCATGACCGCGCTAGAGGGTGTCGAGGAACGGATGGTCAAGGGTATCGTTCCGACGTTCGAAGAACTTAAGAAGGTTCTGCGTGATTTGGAAGACATGCACAGGACGCTGATTTTGTACCTCTGGCTCGGGTTCCGGAATTATATGGCGTTTCACCAAGCGGAAAAGGCATCTGCTCTGAAGGGGCGCGTGGAGAAGGCGTTGGAGTGGTCTCTGCGGCAGTTGTCTAGGCAGGGTGAATACACTCTGGCATCCGACGATCCCCGGAGCGATGATGAGAGTGTCGGTGCTAAAGATCGGTTGGAATATCACCAGAAGCGGAGGTCGAGGGATGTGAGGGACGAGGAGGTTAAGACGGGCGTGACTGCAGCTGAGACCATTGCTGCGGCACGCAGGGCTTCAATTCGTGAGATGCGGCGCAGTTGATCATCTCAATTGACGTCTTTAACATGCATTGGCCACTACCCCGATATCACAGATCTACTACCTCCATATTTATTTTGGATACATGTCACCGTTCATATTTAGGCAACCCACTTCGCTGTGTTTCAGTTCACGTTCGAGTACGTCATCCAAGTGGATCAAGGAGTTCACTTACTGCACGGCGTGGATGAAATTGTTGTGGGTTTCCTCGCACCTCGGGCCCCAGGCAAGTTCGCATTACATAAATGCATCAGGGTAAACGGTCACCTTCAAGTTTACAACAAGATCAATGCAACTGGAAGTGCGTCACCTTTTTTTTCAACGTCTGCGATCGTCATTATTTCGAAGAATCGCCGACACTTTGGTTCGAATTCAGAAACATGTAATGAAATGAACTAACTTAGATTACGGCCGACTACGTCCCATTTTGTGCCGGCCATCCGTCACGTGCGTGCCAATACCCAAGTGGAGAGCTCCTGAGTCGCGTCCTGGCTTACGAACCTCGACGCGACCAGTCTCGTAGTGCCAGACGTCCATCTGCGTTGTTGAGCTCCTAGCCTCATCATAATCGTCCCGTGCGTCATTTTCTGAGCTTCCAGATGATCTTTCTGACCTCCCTCTTCTCCAGATTCGCATACAATTGACTCGCCGCATCATCCTCCCCCCGTCTAGCTCTGCATATATCCAGCATCGTGATCATCCCGTGCGTCATTTCCTATGCGTCCAGACGATTTCCCTGACCCTCCTCAGATACGCATACAATTGACTCGGCGCATCATCATCCAGCTTGTCTGCCTATATCCATCCACGTTGTGGGGGACCTAGCATCGTGCTCGTCCCGTGCGTCGTTTCCTATGCCTCCGGATGATCTCTCTGACCTCTCTCCTCCAGATTCGCATACAATTGATTCGTCGCATCATCATTCGGCTCTGCATATATCCATCCGCATTGTGGAGGGCTTATCATCGTGATCATCCCGTGCGTCGTTTCCTAAGCTTCCAGATGATCGCCCTGACCTCCCTCTTCTCCAGATTCACATTTATTTGACTCGTCGCATCATCATCGACCTCATATTATTTCCCCCTGCATCACAATGGCCCGAAAGCGAAAACATCGGAAAACCACTCATCCCTCAAGGTAAGTTGCTTGTTTCTCTCGAACACGTTTGATATTTCTCCTTGCCACTAGGGGTTCCACGGATTCAAATTCATCAGGAGGGTCGTCAAAGGAAAAGAAACAGAAAGTTGACAAGAGGAAGCGAGACTGGCTCCGAGATTGTCAGGAATTCTTTGGTAGTCGGGAAAATGCCCTCAAGGCTATCGAGGAACATGCAGAGGTGCACTACAAGCCCGTTGTCGAAACGACTTTGCCGGGGGTAGGACCAGAAGATGTTAGGAAAGTTGCATAAAAGCAGCCAAAGAGGTGAGGCGACTACAATCACAAGGGCAGGTGAGAAAGGGTATGACTACTACTTTCAAGGCATTGTAATAATAGGGGAATCAATCAATACTGTGGTAGAGATCGAGAGTACGAAGCCAAGACCTATAGCAACTATGTTTGACTCTCAGTACCCTTTCACCACTGACCCATACCTAATGCATGCAGTTTGCATGATACGAAAAGACGTCGCATGGTTCATCGTGTGGCTAATCCAAATAGTATGGCCATCGGCAGCGATACGCACGGAGTATGAGAACTGCGGGGTTCGTGTATGCTGGCTGCTTAACGCATATAGCGTATAACGAATAAACTTTGATCGACTATCACAGGCATTGCCCACCTGCGCACGGAAATGGACCATTGAAACCCTCGATACAGGAGGACTGTGGGCGGAGGGTACAAAACCTCACGGTGGCAACTTACAGGGAAGGGTTCTGCTTATTGTCGGATCTAACCCCGAATAGTCAACGATTTGGGTGGCACAGGCGCTCCTTCGATGACGGGGAGCCGCATCAGCGTTCGAGGTGCCAAATCTAATCTTCCCTAGTCGCTCATAATTCCAATCAATGATCGGTGTGGTATGGATCCGATCTGTGTGTATCACAAATTTCCAATCAGTTTGATTTGATAGAGCGGGAAAACGGTACGAACATAGTTATTGAATTGGGCCCATGATGGAGACTCTCCAGGCTCCTCGTCGAAACACAGTTTGATGACAGCTTCACTGATACTGATAAGGGAACCTTACTCAACTGCCCCCACGATTACAACCAAGCGCCTATTTCTCGGCGTTACCTTGAGTACCTCGTGTTTCATTATCAATAAGCGTCCTTCTGATACCAATCGCCACTTCCGCAGAGTGTGGACAATATGGTAAAGGGTAGACGACCCTGAAGTTACGCCTTCACCGAACCATACTCGAGGCCACCCATGCGTTGAAAGAAGCGTAAAAAAAACATCCCTACAGAACTGGGGAACCACATAGCTGACTGTCACCGCTGGTTCTAAGGATCAATTGAAGCATTCCAATTGGGAGGGTTCTCCGCGAGTTGAAGCGTCTGGATGTCGCTGACTCTACGCTGGGGCATCGATAGGACTTCGCGTGGAGCTAGAAACTGGAAAAATAGATTGCGCGGTACGAGGTACTTACTACAATATACACATGGATGGGAAATGGAGGTGGAAGGCCCTGCAAGAAGGGTCCCATCACGTTTCCCTCAAAGTCTGGGCATGGAAAGGGCGACCTCGAGGACAACGCAATCCACGGCCATGCCCCCTCCTTCCATTAAAAGACAGAAGCACATGCAGTGATAGAAAATACATAAGGAGCGCTTACCATGATGGATTTAACCCCGACCTCACAGCGATGATTTATCCTATAGTGCTCCTCCTTGCTATCGCGATTCTCATCATCTGCAGAATGCTGACAAGCGTCAGAAGAACAACTCCCGATGACGTGAAAAAAATGCTTGATCCACCCGGCGCTGATATGAACGCGCTTCTGCAAGCGCGCGCCAGGGCGAATAGACACTTCGAAAGCGCTGTTGGAGTTACAAGTACGTTCGTTTCCGAGGACGCGCGGACACATGAGGAGTTCGTTGGGAGAATGGCGCGGACCTTATCAGGCGCGGATAATAGGTGGAGTAGTAGGCTGGTGAAGGTGACAGAAGCAGGGGTCACCCAGTTTCTCCCGGCGACATCATGTGATCTGGGCAGTTTCATCCGCTGCGTAACCTTCCACGTATGGGTACTGGGGATGCTGAGACCAGATGGTCCTCCAGACCGTCGACTCCTGTCTGGAGATCATCTCACCGTGGAGCAGCTCACAAACACATTTTTCGAGTTCAGCGAAGCCGGTGAAAGCGTTTCGCCTGACCATATCCGTGGAGCCCTCGGTCAGTGGATTCCTGATGAAGAAGGTGTTACCCCGGTGAACTTGGTGTTTCCGATGTACGAGAAACTGTGGCGGTTAGTCGCAGCCACTGTGATTTGTTCACAAGGGTTTCCTGTCTCCCAGAACCCCCTTCTCGATTTCTGCGAGAACCCTACCAGACGGCAGTTCATGACATCGAGAGGTACAGAGCAAGGACCTACTAGTAGAGTTGCGGATATCATGGACGAAGTCCTCAGATTGCACCCTCCTATTCAGGAGATCTTGCGGCCGTACGAGCTTCCGTGGTGGGAAAAAATGCTCCATGGGCGCATGCAGGTTGCGGATATCAAGGCAGCCCAGAGGTTTGACGAGACTGGAGACTTGATAGAGGAGCCGGATACGTTCAAACCGGGGAGGTGGAAATTGGAGAGGAAGCCAGTGATGTTTGCGTTTGGATGGGGGCCTTTGATGTGTCCTGTCAGTGCCCAGGCGCCGTCTCTCGCTGCGTTCATTGCATCGAAGGTGGTGGAGAGCGTTGACGGCGTAGCATTTGGGCTGGAGAAATTTGACGGAACCCAAAGGTACATCTGGGACGGATGGTCGATTCGCAGGTTGTTGACACAGCACGATCGGGGCCAATGACCCCACGAATGAAGCGCATAGAGTTTTGGCCATGCAACTGTCCAACCTGTTACCCAACATATGGTAGAGTGATTCTTATGACTAGTGATTGTGTCCATATCCAAATCCGTGATTCACTAAAGAGCGCAATTATACCTTGCAGACAGTTTATATCATGCGTGGATTGACCTCGGTTGCAGTCCATTCTGCCGGTTGAGACTAGAACATAAGGGGAATTCAAAGCTGGTTTTCGCGAGTGGTTTTGGAGTCGGTTTTGGGCAGTGGTTTTCGTTTTTGTTGCCTCCAAAACCAGTGGCTGGTTTTCGCGGTGGTTTTCACTCTGGTTTTCGCAACTCGTAGTCGGACTTTCAATTCACTGTGTCAGTGCACCCGCACGATGACGGCGACGAGTGCAGTGACCACCGTCGCTCGAGTCTACTTCCACCCTCTCGCATCAACCTCCACCTCTCGACCTCCACCCTCTCGCGTCGACCACCACAGCATGCACGCACGGCGACGACAACGATGACGAGACTCTGCTGTGGTCACCACCGCTCCACCTCCAACCTCTTGCATCGACCTCCGCCTTTCGACTTTCACCCTCTCGCGTTGACCAGCACAGCACAGCACGCACGCACACACGACGACAGCGACGAGTGCCGTGATCACCGCCGCACCGCCCTCCACCCCTCGATCTCCACCCTCTCGCGTCGACCATTACAGCATGCGCATGACGACGATGACGACGACGACGACGACGAATGTATATATATCTTGTACATACAATGTATATTTAATGATAAGTAGAAACGATAATACTTATGATTTTAGTTGGAACTAGTGTGACCACATAGGGTAAACCAGGAATTTTCAAAGGCTCTGTGCTGCTTGTTGTGGCACTCTGTCCTCCCCCCCCTCTCCCCCCATTACCACCTCCCTCCACTCTACCCTTCCCCCCTTCCCGGTTGAGGTTATTGAGTGAAATCTCACTGTCATACATACTACGCTAGCACGGTGAGAATTGAAACTCAGCCTCCGGACGACTGTTCCAAAACCAGCGAAAACCATCGAAAACTGGGGGTGTCAAACCAAAACCGCGGTTTTCGCAATCACAAAACTCGCCAAAACCGATTGCCAAAACCACGTCCAAAACCACTCCAAAACCGCTCGCGAAAACCAGCTTTGAATTCCCCTATAGTCAGAGGTAAAGTGATGGGACGAGATGGGACGAGGACGATGACAACGTAAGGAGCATTGTAGGTAAGTACCAGCTTGAGCTCACCAGAACGTTGGTGGAAACAAGGGGTCTTCGCCGCCTGGATGCTATTCGCCCCGAACGAGAAGCACTGAGATGACCACGAGTCATTCCCCTAAAATCAGGGAATGCAGATGGATATCATGTCAGGAAAAACTGAGACCAACTTGGACCAATGGGCTTAAATAATGCTGTGGGGCTCCCTTGTAGACAAGCGATGGCGTGAAGACCATCAGACACGAAGTTCATGATAAGTATGGACGAAGTTCAAATGATGATGATTAGGACTAGTGTACATGTAGTCCTAGGGTTAGGGTTAGGACCACAAAAGAACAAAAGAAAGAGGCCTGCCCAGCCAGAGTGGCCATGGCAGGACTGGGAAATATTGAGACGGTGCATGAGCCGAAGCCCATACAAACCACAGGCACCCTCTGAGGACAGGGTCGCCGTGCTATGGAAGGTCCCCATGGCCCACAAACCCAGAGCCATGAAGGGACTTGTGCCATCAAGGTAAGTATGAAGAGACAACATACCTCCAGAGGATGTATATATATGTTGGCGGCCGCACGGACCAAGTTGATGGTTGTGCGAACATAGTTGCCTCATTAGGCAAGTTGCACTGGCGTGTTTTGGAATACATGCATGTTATGTAAGGTACGCTTGACCTTCCTTGCTGACGCGTAGGGGAACTCGTAAGTATGTGCTGGCGAATCGACTGGGACATTGGTCCTGAGGCCTGAGGTAGGGCACACCTTTCAGTTCATATAACATTTCCACCCATGTAGTACATGAGGTGCTGGTTCCTGTGGACTCACCTCGTGGCAATGGCTTTCAACACTCCTCATTTCAGGCGGGCCCGTTACCCTACAGCAACGACCGTCATTCATCTGTGCTTCGTATCCGTTGTGACTCACCTCAGCTGTCAATTGTGGTGACCTCTCGGAAATCTTCCATAAGCACTCTCCTTGGAGAGACCTTGATAAACCACACTGTATTGGTTGAGGTGAGTATGATCCTCATTCGTCGCTTTCTTACTTGCGTTGGCTCAGATCAGTCTCGAGACCAGGAACCCGACAACAGTCACTGAAAGGATCTTCGAGCTGTGTTTAAGTTGAAGCGATATTTTATATACGGCAGCCTCAAGTGTACAAGGTGGGTAAGCTACCACTAAGCCAAGTCGACTACTCTGAAACTCTTAAGGAGTGCAACCCAACTTGACGATTTCACATGTCCACACGCAACATTGTCATCGCAGGGGAAACTGGTGTCGGAAAGTCCTCGGTGATTAACCTCATTCTGGGTGAAACAAGAGCGCTGGTATCCAACGATGTTGGGGGTGTTACGCCCGATGAAACTCGATATCCTGCAATGATACTCTCACACAACTACTATATGTGGGATACTCCTGGATTGAATGAGGGGACACAGGGAAATGTACCATCAAAAAAGGCTGAGGAGATACTCCAAAATCTCCTAACTCGACTGGACAAAACGGATGGGGTGCACCTCCTCATCCTCTGTTTCAGGGGTACACAAGTCACGAAAATGATATATAGGACTGTCATGGGGATGTGCGCGAAGCTCTCATCCCGTGTTCCTGTCGTCGCCGTCATCACCGAGCTGGAGAAGGTCGCGCCGTTACCACACGGCATGGAGATCTGGTGGGCGAACAACAGAGACGCCTTTACTGAGCATGGCATGAAGTTTAATGGACATGCCTGCATTACCACTTTGCCTGACGAATGCTACCCGCCGACGCCTGGTCGGTACCGTGCATGTCAAGCGGCCATCCACGAACTAATACGTGAAAGCTCCCTTCCACCAAAGTCCGCTTCCGCCCAGCACATCAATGTCGTTCTCTTCGGTGAGGTGGGCGCGGGAAAGAGTTCAATAATTAACCTCATCGCAGGCCGAGAGGTTGCACCCACCTCTACTGATGTCCGTGGTTGTACCCTGGACTCTAAACTCTACTCGTTCGACATCGGTCCTACCCATATACAGATATGGGACACGGTTGGGCTGAATAAAGCAGGTCTGGAGGAATATGGTTCCGCGCTTGAAAAGGCCGCCCGGCTCATCAAGCGACTGGCCTCCAGTGGTGCCCTCAGTCTCCTTTTGTTCTGCGTTAGCGGAAACCGTTTGCCAAGGTCCATACTTGGTAACTACCGGCTTTTCTATGAAGTCTTTGGCAGAAAGCAGGTGCCAATTGCGCTCGTTGTCACGCATCTCGAGAAGGAACAACATATGGAAGACTGGTGGTCTCGTAATGCAACGACGCTCCAGCGGTACGATATCATGACTGTAGGACATGCGTGCGTCACAGGTTTGGCTGACCACCCCAAGTATCAGCAATCTCGAGACGCGATCTGCGCACTTCTTACACAGTACAATGAGCAAGGGAAATTTATGATGCCACCAGAGCTTTGGTTTGGGAGGTTGATTAAAAGTTTGGGAGCTCTCTGGGGAAGGGATATCATTCAAGTTTTGACCAAGCGATGCCATTTGAATTCTGATGTAGCAGAACGGGTGGCGACTTTTTGGAGTGAGGTCCAATTAGGAACATTCGAGGTTTAGGAGGTCTTTTGCCACTTATTCGTATATGCATATATTTTGCCGTGTATTTTATGTA
>Ga0307518_10001891_pt1 | contig 15498 bp, 17 predicted proteins | sample 25_EM_MG_FD_203889 | JGI IMG/M metagenome (GOLD analysis project Ga0307518, IMG submission 203889) | Populus trichocarpa ectomycorrhiza microbial communities from riparian zone in the Pacific Northwest, United States - 25_EM | ecosystem: Host-associated > Plants > Roots > Unclassified | place...
GACTTCACCGTGGACTGGGTGCACCTCAAGCTGAACGACCAGGCGCAGCGGACCGTGCTGTGCAAGGACCCGTTCCGCTCGGTGGACGAACGCGTCGAGAGGCTCATCAGCTCGCTCTGATCGGCACCCGGCTCAGAATCGGCCGACACACGGTTGTCACTCCAGGTACCGTGTACGTCGCTGTGGGTTCTGAGCCGGGGAGGGCGAGGATGGACGACGATCGGTGGGCTTTCGAGGACGAGCTCGAACAGGACGACGATCCGCCGAAGTCGTCCCTCACCGATCCGGTCCCCGAGGAAGACCGGATCAGCGGGCAGGACCAGGACGGTGTCGTCACCGTGGTCGTGTCACCGGAGGCCGATGTCCTCTCGGTGCTCCTCGCCCGGGACTGGAAACAATCGGTCGATCCGCGCGGACTCCACGGTGCTGTCGTGGCGGCGGCGAACGCCGCCATCATCGCCGCTCTGGCCCGGCAAGCGGACGAGGTAGCCCGTAACCCGCCGCCGATGCCGACATACGGTGCGTCTCCCGCGGCCACCACCGACGAGTCGCCTCTCGGTACTCAAGACATGCTCCGTCTCGTCGAGGCCGCGACCGCCGAGCTGGCCCAGTTCAGCCAACGGGCCGCCGAGGTGGCCGACCACCCCATCACCTCCGAAAGTCGCGGTGGCCATGTCCGCGGCACGGTGGTCAACGGGCAGATCGTCGCCATGGAAATCGACCCGTCGTGGGTGGCGCAGGTGCGTGCGGGTGAAATCGAGAGCGAAGTCCTCGACGTGCTCCGTCGGCTTCGAGAGGCCAGCGTCCCGTCTGGTCTCGCCGACGGCCCGCAAGGTCCCGCGATCGCCGAGATCATGGGGCTGCTCTTCGACCCGCACCGGATGGCGCGTCGTGTCGGTCTCGAACCGTCGATCAGCAAGGAGAAGCCGTAATGGCGGACGCCTACGACATCGCGCTGGCGCTGGACGCGCTTCGTTCGGACGCGGACCTGTGGGACGCCGCCGCGGACGATCTCGCCCCTCCTCGCGCGGCGATCGACCCACTCGGGCTGACGCCGGACGACGTCATGTCCTACGCGGCGGCGAAAGGGCTCGACAAGCAGTACAACCAGGTCCGGGCCCTCATCCAGGACATGATCGACCAAGCCGGAAGTAATTTCCGCGCACTGTCCACTTCCTTGCGAGCGGCGGCCGATCGGTATGCCCACGACGAGGACCAGCGTGTGCTCGACATCGATCGCGCCGGCCGCGGCTAGCGACATCTCCGAGGGGAATCCACCATGACTGCCGCTGGAGCCAATCCGGTCATCGATCAGTCGTTGGAGAAGCTTCGTGAAATCGAAGACAAGATCCGTGAGCTGTTCGACAAAGTGAACGACGTGATGAGCTGGGTGCCCGACATCCTCTCGGATCTGATCGAACCCGTGCGCCGGGGCATGAACGCGCTCAACGCGAAGATGACCGAGTTCTGGGACGCGGTCAACCGATTCACGAGCAACATCGGTGACCCTGCGAAGCTGAGGCGAGTTGCCGCCGAATGGTCCGATCGGATCGGTAACAGTATCGGCGAGATCGCCGGTTCGGTATCCCTGGACAAGCTCAAGACGAATATCGAATGGAGTGGTAAGGCGGCCGAGACGTACAAGGCCAGTGTGCCCGCCCAGGTCGCGGGGCTGAACTCCCTCAAGGATCTGGGGCTGCAGATCCGGAACTCGCTCGTCAACCTCGCCAACGGTCTCGACAGCTTCTGGACCCAGATTATCGGCACCTTGGCCGCCTTGCTCATCGCCATCTTGGTGGCCATCCTCAGTGCGATGACCGTCGTCGGGATCCCGGCGGCGATCGCCATCCTGGTGGGCGCGATCGGGGCTGGAATCGCATCGATCTTCACCACCATCAGCGCGGTGGACACGCTCACGAACAGTATCGCCGTGGAGCAAACCGCGATTCTCGACAAGGTCAACTCGCTCGGGTCCACTTGGCCAAGGACGGATACGAAATCGATGTCGCACTCGTCGGACTGGAAGCGGAATTCGTGACGTACCCGACCGTGTGGCCGACGGAGCCTTATCGCTGGCTCCCGCCTGGCATGATCAGCAGAATACGTGAAATAGCAACGAGTCTGGGTGTGGGAACGGCCGCCATTGGCATTGTGATCGCCGTCGTGTTGCCGATAGAAGGATATAATATTCATCCTTCCTATAACTATTTGACCAGCAGGATCACCGTCATCATGGGTCTCCTTGTGGCCGCTTGCCTATTCGGTTCGGGGGTTGCGATGTTGACGTGCCGGTTCCACGTCGCTACCGGCTACGTCAGGAATAAGAGTGCGATCCTCGTGCGTGGAGTCGAAGGGGGCACGCTCGCGGGTGCGGTCTTCGGCACATGCATCTTCTTGATTTTTCATCTGAGCGAGGTCGCGGGTTCCGGACGGTACAACCCGCAAGATCGCATCGAGGTGACGCCCGGCGTCGTGATTTACGCACTCTTGCCGGTTCTCGCCACGATTCTCATGATCGTGAACCTCGTCGTCGCTCACCGGTTGCTCTTCCCGACCGTCGAGAAGGTGCAGAAGCATCTCGCGCGTGGATCCGGCTGACTCGGGTCTCGCCACGTCGCCGTCGGCCAGGCTAGGGTGGCCCGCGCGATTCTTCGACCGAGGGAGAGGTGCGCCGATGCGCCGTGCGTTGCTGGTCCTGCTGGGAGCGGTCGTCCCGCTGGCGTTCACCGGCGTCGCGCACGCCGCGCCGGAGTGTCCCGATCCCGCGTGGGTGGAGACCCCGACGGGCACGGACGCTCAGCTTCGCGGTCTCTCCGCGGTGGATTCCCGTACGGCGTGGGTCAGCGGCAGCAGGGGCACCATCCTGCGCACCACCGACCGCGGCCGCACCTGGAAGCCCGTCGCCCCGGCTGGCACCGAGGCGCTCGACTTCCGCGACATCGAGGCCTTCGACGCCGAGCACGCCGTCGCGCTGTCGATCGGGCCTGGCGACGCGTCCCGGATCTACCGCACGGACGACGGCGGCGAGAGCTGGCGACTGTCCTTCCAGAACAGCGATCCGGCCGCCTTCTACGACTGTGTCGCGTTCTTCGACCACCGGCGCGGTCTCGCGATGAGCGATCCGGTGGACGGCAAGTTCCGGCTGCAGTCCACTTCGGACGGCGGCCGCACGTGGAAGCCCGTGCCCGCCGAGGGCATGGTGCCCGCGCTCGACGGCGAGTTCGGCTTCGCCGCCAGCGGACAGTGCCTCACGACGGCGGGCCCGCGTGACGCCTGGATCGCCACCGGCGGCGGTGCCCGCGCACGGGTCCTGCACTCCGGTGACGGCGGCAAGACATGGGAGGCGGCCGACACCCCGTTGCCCAGTGGCGCGTCCGCGGGCGTCTTTTCGGTGACCTTCCGGGACCCGCGGCACGGCGTGGCCATCGGTGGCGACTACGCGGCGCCGAACGCGCCCGGTCCGGCGGTCGCGCTCAGCGCGGACAAGGGCCGCACCTGGCGGACGCCGTCCGAGGCGCCGGTCGGCTACCGGTCGGGCCTGGCGTGGCTGGGGAACACGGTGCTCGCCGTCGGCCCCGGCGGGAGCGACCTGAGCCCGGATGGCGGTCGGCACTGGAAGTCGTTCGACACCGGATCGCTCGACTCCGTCGACTGCGCCCGCGGTGCTTGCTGGGCTAGCGGGGCGAAGGGGCGGGTCGCGCGGCTCGGCGCGGCCTAAGCGTCGGGCCGGCAACGTTGCGAAAGCCACTTTCGCAACCTTGAAGGTTGCGAAAGTGGCTTTCGCAACGTCGGCGGAGGCCAGGAGCGGGCGGTCGGCCCCCAGAACGCGACCCGTCACTCACGGCACGGCCTAAGCTCGAAGGACTATGACCGCTCAATCCGAACCAGTCCAGGAGACCACCGATCATCTGGTCGAGGTGTTGAAGGCGCTCGCCAACCCGATCCGGCTCCAGGTGCTCGGGTGGCTGCGCGAGCCGGACCGGCATTTCCCGCCGGAGAACGCGATCGCCGACCAGAACGAGGTCGGCGTCTGCGTCAGCCATCTCCAGGCCAAGCTGGGGCTCGCGCAGTCCACGGTGTCCGCGTACATGGCGTTGCTGCAGCGCGCCGGGCTCGTCGAGTCCACGCGGGTGGGGAAGTGGACGCACTACCGCCGCGACGAGCGACGGATCGCGCAGCTCGTCGACCTGCTGGGACGCTCCATCTGAACTCGCCGGGAATAACATATCGAGAATCTGCGATACTTCGATATGTTGGACTCGACCTGAGGAGAGACAGATGGAACTGGGGCGTTTCGGGATCTGGACGTTCGACTTCGAGGATCAGCCCGCGAGCATGCTGCGGGATTCGGTGCGGGAGCTGGACGAACTCGGCTGGCCCGCGATCTGGATCCCGGAACGGGACGGACGCGAAGCGCTGACCCACGCCGGATTCCTGCTCGCGTCCACCGAGCGCATGGCCGTGGTCAACGGGATCGCGCGCATCGGCTCCCGCGGCGCGCGCTGGACCTGCGGCGCGGCGCTCCTGCTCGCCGACGCGTATCCGGGCAGGCATGTCCTGGGGCTCGGCTTCGGTGGCGCGCAGCCGGGCGTCAAACCGCTGGACGCGATGAGCGAGTACCTCGACGAATTCGACGCCGTCACCAGCTCGAACCCGCTGCCCGACGCGCCGATCCGGCGGCTGCTCGCGGCATACGGGCCGAAGATGCTCGGCCTGGCCCGCGACCGGTCCGAGGGCGCGCACACCTACCACGTGACGGTGCCGCACACCGCACAGGCGAGGGAAGTGCTGGGGGAGAAGGCTTTTCTCGGCGTCGAGCACGCCGTGGTGTTCGAAACCGACCCGGGCAAGGCGCGCGAGATCGCCCGCGAACACCTGCACGTGTACCTGACGTCGGAGTACAACGTCGCGAAGTACCGCCGTCTCGGTTACACCGAAGCCGACATCGACGGCGGACGCGGCAGCGATCGGCTCGTCGACGATCTCGTGTTCTGGGGCGACCTCGACACCATCGTCGCGAAACTGCACGGTCACCTCGACGCCGGCGCCGACCATGTGGGCATCCAGGTGATCGGTGTCGAACCCGGTGAGTCGGCCATGCCGCACTGGCGGCGGCTGGCCGAGGCGCTGCTGCCGCGCTAGCGGACCTGGCCCGTCGGGCGGACCACGATCTCGTTGACGTCGACCGAGGGCGGCTGCTCCAGCGCGTAGAGCACCGCCCTCGCGACGTCGTCGGGTTCCAGTTTCGGCTTGGACTTCGAGTCCTCGGGGATCATCGAGGTGTCGACCAGGCCCGGCTGCACGACCGTGACCCGGACGCCGGTGCCGACGGCCTCCTCGCGGATGGAGCCGGCGAGCCCGGTCACCGCCCATTTCGTCGCCGAGTAGAGGTTCCCCGGCCGGTGGTAGCGCCCAGCGACCGAACCGGTGAGTACGAGGTGCCCCTTCGATTCCGCGAGCGACGGCAGGGTCGCCCGCGCGGTGAGGGCGGTGCCGTAGACGTTCGTCAGCACCATGTCCCGCCACTGTTCCGGGTCCGCGCCGCCGTCACCGAAGAACGAGACGACGACGCTCTGCCCCGCGTTGGCGAACACCGCGTCCAGCCCGCCGAAGGTGTCCTTCACCGTTTCGACCGCCGCGGACAGCGAACCCCAGTCGGTGACGTCGGCCGCGAGCGCGAGAGCGCGATCCTCGCCGAACTCGGCGACGAGCGGGAGCAGCGCCTCGCGGTCGCGGGCGACCAACGCCAGCCGGAAACCGGCGGCCGCGGCCCGGCGCGCGGTGGCTTCGCCGAGACCACGGGAGGCGCCGGTGATCAGCAGTACTCGATCGTTCATGCCTCCAAACTAGGCTGTGCCCGGCAGGTCTTGTTCGCGGCGCCCAGCCGGTCGAGGTGGAGATGCCGGCGCGATACCGTGCGCTTGATCAAGCGTCAACTTGTGAGCACCAGTCGTCCGCGGAGACCGCCCGCCGCCAGGCGTTCGTGGGCTTTCACCGCCTCGTCCAACGGCAGGGTGTCCGCGACCCGCAGAACGAGCGTGCCGTCGTCGACCAGGTCCGCCAATCCGGCGAGCGCGGCGCCGTCAGCGTGGATCCAGACGTGCTCGACCCTGATGCCACGCAAGGGAATCGGCGCGGCGCCGGCGGCGAACACGATGAACCGGCCGCGGTTCGCCACGGCGTCCAGCGCTTCGAGTCCGAGCAGCGCCGTGTCCAGTGCCGCGCCGACACCGCCGGGGATGACCGAACGCACGCGATCGGCGAGGAAATCCCCACGGGGCACGAAAACGTCCGCGCCGAACCCTCGGACCAGCGCCTCGTCCGCGGAACCGGCGACCGCGACCACTCGGAAGCCGCGCGCCTTGGCCAGGGTGACCGCGTAGCCGCCGACGGCCCCCGCCGCACCGGTCACCAGGACCGTCGCACCCGGCGGGAGGTCGAGCAGGTCGAGCGCCTGGATCGCGGTGAGACCGTTCAACGGCAGGGTCGCCGCTTCGGCGGGGGACGCCGCCCGGGGAGCGGTGGCGACCGCGTCCACGTCGAGGACCACGTAATCGGCGTACGTGCCGAGCGCCGTCGAAGGCCGGTCCCGCAAGCCGATCACACTGTCACCGGTGGCGAACCCAGTGACGCCGTCGCCCACGGCGTCGACCGTCCCCGCCACGTCCCACCCGATCCCGAGCACCTCACGCGGCGGGGCGATCCCCGCCTCGGTCAGGAAACCCGACCGGGTCCCGGCGTCGACCGGATTGACCGCGGCCGCGGCCACTTTCACCCGCACCTGCCCGATTCCCGGCTCGGGCACCGGGACTTCGGCGAACTCCAGGACTTCCGGACCGCCGAACCGGCGGACCACCACTGCACGCATCGTTCTCCTCCAGGGATCGTTCCCTGCGAACGTATGGGGAGTTACTCTCCATCGGGAAGTACGCACCTCGAGGTGCCCAACCCACGCGGAGGTACGCGCACGTGGTCACGCGCACGGCACAGGAACGTCGGGACGAGGAGAAACGGGCCTACGACGCCTATCTCGCGGCCTGCCCCGCCCGGAAACTGCTCGACGAGGTCTCGGGCAAATGGGTCAGTCTCGTCCTCGTGGCGCTCGGCGACGGACCCCAGCGCTACAGCGACCTCTCCCGCCGGATCGCCGGCGTCAGCCAGAAGATGCTCACGCAGACCCTGCGGACCCTGGAGCGGGACGGCCTGCTGACCCGCACCGTCACCGCGTGCGTGCCGGTGCGCGTGGACTACGAACTGACCGAACTCGGCCGGAGCCTCCGGCAGCTGCTGGCCGGGATCAAGGACTGGGCCGAGACCCGGTTCGACGAGGTCGAGACCGCCAGGGATCGTTACGACGCGCGATCGGCGGCACTCACCATCGGGTCGGACGGCGCGGGCTAGGGTAGCCGGGTGTCCACCGCACGCGCCGAACGTCTGGTCAACCTGGTTCTTGCCCTCCTGTCCACCCGGCAGTACCTCACCGCCGAGCGGATCCGCGGCATCGTGCCCGGGTACGCCGACGCGGCCAGCGACGAGGCGTACTTCCGCATGTTCGAGCGCGACAAGACCGAACTGCGTGAACTCGGCATCCCGCTGGAGACCGGCCGCAACTCGGCGTTCGACGCGATCGACGGCTACCGCATCGCGCGCCGCGACTACGAACTCGGCGAGATCGACCTCGCGCCCGACGAGGCGACCGCGGTCGGGCTCGCCGTCCGCCTGTGGGATTCCCCGGAACTGACCGGCGAGGCCCAAGGCGCACTGGTGAAACTTCGCGCCGCCGGGGTCGAGGTCGACGACCACGCCCCGACCGTCGTCGAACCGCGTGTCCGGGCCGAACCGGCGTTCGGTCCGCTGCTGGCGGCCGTCCAAGCCGGACAGGCGGTGCGCTTCGAGTACCGCCGCAGTGGTTCGGCCGAGCGCAAGATCCGCACCCTCGAACCGTGGGGCGTGGTGTCGTGGAAGGGCCGTTGGTACGTCGTCGGACATGACAGGGACCGTGGTGCGTCCCGCTGCTTCCGTCTCTCGCGCGTGACCGGGAAGGTCGACGCCTTCGGGGAAACCGGCGTCGTCGAACGCCCGGAAGGGGTGAACCTGCTGCGGATGGTCTCCGCCAGTAGCGGCGAGGACCCGTCCGCCCCGACCACCGCCAGTGTCTGGGTCGCCGACGGACGGGCCGCCGGGGTCCGCCGCCGCGGCCGGGTGGTCGGCCGCAGCGACGCCGGGGGAGAAGAAGGCGACCTCGTGGAGATCGAGCTGTACTACCCGGAATCCGCCGCGGACTGGCTCACCGCGCACGGTCCGGACGTCCTCGTCCTCGAACCCGACGTCCTCGCGAAGTCGGTCTTCAGCCGTCTCGAAGCCATCGCGCACGCCGGTGGTGCCCGATGAGCACCACCGGACGGATGCCGCGCCTGCTCGCGCTCGTGCCGTATCTCCTCGCCCGGCCCGGGATCAAGATCGACGACGCCGCGCACGACTTCGACGTCACGCCCAAGCAGCTGCGCAAGGACCTCGAACTGCTGTGGATGTGCGGGCTGCCCGGCTACGGCCCCGGCGACCTGATCGACCTCTCCTTCGAGGGCGACACGATCGTCGTCACGCACGACGCCGGCATGAACCGCCCGCTGCGGCTCACCGGCGGCGAGGCGACGGCCATGCTCGTCGCGTTGCGAGCCCTGGCCGAGACGCCCGGAGTGGTCGACGCCGACGCGGTCCGCCGCGCCATCGCGAAGATCGAGGCCGCCGCGGGTCAGGCGCAGCCGTCGGGGATCGTCGTCGGCGGGGGAGTGCGCGAAGGCAAGAAGACCGCCGGGACGCGCGAAGCGGTCCGGTCCGCTCTCACCGCGAAGCGCGCGCTGCGGATCCGGTACTACACCGCGTCGAAGGACGAGATCACCGAACGCACCGTCGATCCCATGCGGCTGCTCATCGTCCAGGCGGTCGGTTACCTCGAAGCGTGGTGCCGTCGCGCCGAAGGCGTCCGGTTGTTCCGGCTCGACCGCATCGACGAGCTGACCGTGCTCGACGAACCCGCCGTCCCGCCGGCGCACGCCCAGCCCACTGACATTTCCGATGGTGTTTTCCGGCCCCGTCCCGACCAGCAGGAAGCCGTCCTCGTCCTCGACCCCGACACACGCTGGGTAGCCGAGTACTACCCCTGCGAGGAGCTCGACGAGCTCGACGGCGGGCGCCTGCGCATCCGGATGCGCTATGCCGACGAGTCCTGGATGGTCCGGCTGATCCTGGGGCTCGGCGGAGACGCGCAGGTCGAAAGCCCGGCCGCGCTCGGAGAGGCGGTTCGTCGACGAGCGGCCGACGCACTGGCCCGGGCTCGTCACCTAACGTCAACCTACGAGCAGTAGGGTGACGCCGTGTCGTACCTGCCGAGCATCGCGCTCGCCGTCGCCGGGCTGATCCTGCTCTTCGTTCTGCTAATCAAATTACGCAGAGTCTTGCGCGTACTCACCCATACGATGAGCATGGTGGCTACGAACACCCGAAAACGGACAGGGCTTCTTCGTGCCAGGTCGGCCGCGCTCCGCGTGGCGATCGCGCAACGACGCGGACCCGTAGACCGGTAACATCACATACGAGAGACTCGAGAAGGAGGCCGCAAACGATGAACGCGCTGCAGCCGTGGCACATCATCATCCTGGTGCTCGTCGTTGTTCTGCTGTTCGGCGCCAAGAGGCTTCCGGACGCCGCGCGGTCCATCGGCAAGTCCATGAAGATCTTCAAGGCCGAGACCAAGGACATGGCCGGGGACAAGGACAAGGCCGCCGAGACCGAAGAGGTCGAGACCAAGCAGCTGCCGCAGGCCACCACGCCCGCGCCCGCCGCGAACGCGCAGGACAAGCAGGTCGCCGACCTCCAGCGTCAGCTCGACGAGCTCAAGAAGCAGCAGGCCGCCACGCCCGCTCCGGCCGAGCAGGCGCAGAAGAACGCCAGCTGAGCGGTCTTTTAGCAAGCCAAGCGGAGCCTGTTCGCGGATGAGCGCGCCGATGTCACGGCGCGCTCATGGTGGACCCTGACGAGAACGGACTGTCCAGTGGCGGATTCCGCCTCCGGTGAGGAGCGCCGCGGCACGAAGCGGCGCAAGCGCAGCCGTCGGAGCAACCCCGACGGCACGATGACGCTCATCGAGCACATCTACGAGTTCCGGCGCCGTCTGGGCTTCGCGCTGCTCGCCATCCTGGCGGGCGGGATCATCGGTTTCATCTGGTTCCAGACCAGGGTCGGCCCGATCCCGTCGCTGGGCGACATCATGACCGGCCCGTACTGCGGCATCCCTTGGGAGCGCAGGCTCGGCGCTAAACCGGACGGCCATTGCCAACTGCTGCAGACGGTGCCGTTCGAAGCCTTCATGATCCAGCTGAAGGTCGGTCTCGCCGCGGGCGCGGTGCTGTTCGCGCCGCTGTGGCTCTACCAGATCTGGGCGTTCATCGCGCCCGGCCTCTATTCGAAGGAGCGCAAGTACGCGCTCACCTTCGTCTTCTTCGCGTCGATCCTCTTTGCCTTCGGCGCGGTGCTCGCGTACCTGCTCATCCCGCACGCTCTCGAGCTGCTGATGAACTTCGGTGGCGACCAGTTCATCACCGCCCTCACGGGTGACAAGTACATCTCGTTCATCCTGTCGCTGCTGCTGATCTTCGGCGTCAGCTTCGAACTCCCGCTGTTCGTGGTGATGCTGAACCGCGTCGGCGTCCTGAAGTACCAGACGCTGAAGAAGTGGCGCCGCGGCCTGATCATGGTCGTGTTCGTCTTCGCCGCCTTCGCGACGCCCGGTTCGGACCCGTTCTCGATGATCGCCCTGGCGGGCGCGCTGGTGATGCTCCTCGAGCTGTCCATCCAGATCGCGCGCTTCCACGACCGCAAGCTCGACAAGGAACGCGGCACCGAGGGCTGGGACCAGCTCGCCGACGACGAGGCCGCCCCGTTCGACTACACGCCGAGCACGATCGACGAGGAACCGTCGGCCGCCACGAACGGCAAGCGCACCAGCACCGACGACGTCACCTGAGCCGGGGATGCACGCGGCGCTGGCCGTCCACCCCGCCTCGGGTAACGGGGCCGCGGGACGGCTGATGGAGTCGGTCGCGGCGCGGCTGCGGCCCGTCGTGGACCGGCTCGACGTCCTCGTGGCCCACACGGTCGAGGAATCCCGCGCGCTGATGACCGACTCGCGCGCGGCCGGGCTGGACGTCCTCGTCGTGCTCGGCGGCGACGGCGCGGCGCACCAGGGTGTTCAGTTCTGCGCCGAATCGGGTGTCGCGCTCGGGCTCGTCCCCGCGGGCACCGGCAACGACTTCGCCAGGGCGCTCGGTATCCCCGGACGGCCGCACGCCGCCGCCGATCTCGTCGCCAGGCGGATCGCAGAGGGGAAACGGAGGCGGGTCGACCTCGGCCGAGCCGGTGGCGAATGGTTCGCCACCGTGCTGTGCTCCGGCTTCGACGCGCTGGTCACCGAACGCGCCAACCGGCTGACCTGGCCGCGCGGCCCCCGCCGCTACGACGTCGCGATCCTGGCCGAACTCGCCGCGTTCCGGCCGCGGCCGGTGGTGCTCCGCACGGACGTCGAGACGCTCGAACTCGACGCCACCATGATCGCCGTCGGCAACACCCCGTTCTACGGCGGTGGCATGCCGATCTGTCCGGGAGCCGATCCGGAGGACGGCCTGTTCGACGTCACCGTCGTGGGCAACGCGACCCGGCGCGACCTGCTTCGCATGCTGCCCGGGGTTCGTGCCGGGGAGCACATCGCGCATCCGGCGGTCCGGACCCTCAAGGCCGCCCAGATCCACCTGGCGGGCAGCGACCTGCCCGTCTACGCCGACGGAGAACCGCTGGGCGGGCTGCCGATCGACGTCACCTGCGTCCCCGGGGCGCTCACCGTCGTCGGGTGAGCCCGGCGTAGTCACCCGCCCGCCACACCTGCCCGCGGAACGTCGCGGCCGACATCAGTTCGCCGCGCGGGAAGAACACCCCGCCGCAGCGATGGCAGAACCACGCCTGCCGCCAGCACTCCAGCGCGTCCGGGATGCCCCGCCTGATCCGTGCGTTGCGCCGCGACCGGAGCACGAAGAGCACGGCGAACAAGGCGACCAGCGCGAAGGCGCCGAAGGGGAAGATCGACGCTCCGATGAACTGCGCGACCCTGCCGTCGGCGGTCGGCGCTACGTTCTCGTCGAGCACGTCGTTGGCGAAGGCGAGGAAGACGAACGCGGGGATCAGCAGCACCAGCGCGAGCGCCAGGAAGCACCCGCCGCCACGGAGCACCGGATACGGGTTGAGCGACGCCGCGGTCGCGGTCACCGACACGCCCGTATGCGTCGTCGCGGTGTAGACCACGCCGTCCCCGGCGGGGACGGCCGTCATGCCGCCTTGCACCCGGTAGGTCGTCTGCCCGCTCTGGAACACCGCCGGCACGCTCTGCACCTGGTCGACCTGCGCGCACTGCGGGCAAGCGATCTCCATGGCGTCCCCCTCTCGATCACGGATCCGCCCCTTGGATGACAGAGACGCGGCGGCCGTTCCCGAGATCGTCACACCGAGTGCGAACTGTCGGTGGGGTATGGAACCCTGACGAAGTGGTCAACAGCCCTTCTCAGACCCCGGCCGAGGCTTATGCCGCCTCCCAGCGCCGCGCTCAGTACCCCCAGCTGACCCGCTTCGCGGCGGAGTCGGCGTTCGAGTTCGACGACTTCCAGGTCCGCGGCTGCGAGGCGCTCGAAGACGGTCACGGCGTGCTCGTCTGCGCGCCCACCGGCGCCGGGAAGACCGTGGTCGGCGAGTTCGCGGTGCACCTCGCCCTCGCCGAGGGGCGCAAATGCTTCTACACGACGCCCATCAAGGCGTTGTCGAACCAGAAGTACGCCGACCTCGTCGGCCGCTACGGCGCCGACGCGGTCGGTCTGCTGACCGGCGACACGTCGATCAACGGCAACGCGCAGGTCGTGGTCATGACCACCGAGGTCCTGCGCAACATGCTCTATGCCGGGTCTTCGACCATCGGCGAGCTCGCGTACGTGGTGATGGACGAGGTCCACTACCTCGCCGACCGGTTCCGCGGCGCCGTCTGGGAAGAGGTCATCCTCCACCTGCCCGAGCACGTCCGCGTCGTCGGCCTGTCGGCCACGGTGAGCAACGCCGAGGAGTTCGGCGAATGGCTCGTCGAGGTCCGCGGCGACACCACCGTCGTCGTCGACGAGCACCGCCCCGTGCCGCTGTGGCAGCACATGCTGGTCGGCAACCGGCTGCTCGATCTGTTCGCAGGCCAGGAGGAACACGCGCCCGGCGCCGAACTGCGGATCAACCCCGGCCTGCTGCGCCGCACCGAGGAGATCGGCGGACGGTTCGCCCCGGCCGGACTGCGCGGACCGCGCGGGCGGCGAGGGGCGCCGTCACGGATGCCGCGGTTCCGGCCGACGTCCCGCACGGACACGGTCGAGCGGCTGGACAACGCCGGTCTGCTCCCCGCCATCGTGTTCATCTTCTCCCGCGCCGGCTGCGACGCCGCCGTCGGTCAATGCGTCCGCTCCGGCCTGCGGCTCAACGGCCCCGAAGAGGTCGAGAAGGTCCGTCGGATCGTCGCCGAGCGCACCAAGGACCTGCCCGAAGGCGACCTCGGCGTCCTCGGCTACTGGGAATGGCGCGAGGCGCTCGAACGCGGCATCGCCGGGCACCACGCCGGTCTGCTCCCGGCGTTCAAGGAGACCGTCGAAGAGCTGTTCGTCCAAGGGCTGGTGAAGGTCGTCTTCGCCACCGAGACGCTCGCGCTCGGCATCAACATGCCCGCGCGCACCGTGGTGCTGGAAAGGCTCGTCAAGTACAACGGCGAGGCGCACGTCGACCTGACGCCGGGGGAGTACACGCAGCTCACCGGGCGGGCCGGGCGGCGCGGGATCGACGTCGAAGGTCACGCGGTCGTCGTCTGGCAGCCGGGGATCGACCCGAAACAGGTCGGTGGCCTGGCCTCGACCCGGACGTATCCGCTGCGGTCGTCCTTCCGGCCCGGGTACAACATGGCGGTGAACCTGGTCGCCCAGGTCGGCGCGGACGCGGCCCGTGATCTGCTGGAACAGTCGTTCGCGCAGTTCCAGGCCGACCGGTCGGTGGTCGGGACGGCGCGGCGGATCGAGCGGAACAAGGAGGCCCTGCGGGGCTACACCTCCGCCATCACCGGCGATTTCGACGAGATGCTGGAGTACGTCGAGCTGCGGGCGAAGATCTCGGCGCGGGAGAAGGCACTCTCGCGGCAGAACACCTCCGCGCGCCGGGCCGGCACCGCCGAGTCGCTGGAGAAGCTCCGCAAGGGAGATGTCATCGCCGTGCCCGCGGGACGGCGCGCCGGGCTGGCGGTCGTCGTCGACCCGGGCCTCGACCCGATCCGCGAGCCGCGGCCCGTCGTGGTCACCGAGGACCGCTGGTCCGGACCACTCTCGGTCTCGGACTTCCCGTCGCCGGTCGAGGCACTGGGGAACATCAAGCTGCCGAAGCACATCGAGCTGCGTTCGCCCAAGACAAGGCGCGACATCGCCTCGAGCCTGCGCAACGCGGGAATCTCCTTGCCCGGCAGGCAAAAGCGTCGCGCCGGGGCCAATGAGGACGGTGAGCTGGCCGCGCTGCGCCGGGCGCTGCGCGCGCATCCGTGCCACGGCCTGGCCGAACGCGAGGCGAACCTGCGCTGGGTCGAGCGGTACCAGCGGCTCACGGCCGAGACCGAGCAACTGGAACGCAAGGTCGCCGCGACCACGCACTCGCTGGCGCGTGCCTTCGACCGGATCCTGCGGCTGCTCGGCGAGCGTGGCTACCTCGGCCCCGCGTCGAAGGGCGACGGCGAGGACCGGGTCACCGAACACGGCAAGCGGCTCACCCGTCTCTACAGCGAGTCGGATCTGCTCGCGGCCGAATGCATCCGGCACGACGTCTGGAAGGGCCTTGCCCCCGCCGAACTCGCGGCCGTCGTCTCGACGCTGGTCTTCGAGGCACGCCGGGACACCGCCGGGGAGCCTCGCCTGCCCGCGGGCAAGGTGGTCGACGCCTGGCAGGCGACCACGCGTCTGTGGATGGAGCTCACCGAAGACGAGCGACGGCACAAGCTGGACCGCACCCGCGAGCCCGACGCCGGGTTCGCCTGGCCCGTCTACCGGTGGGCGCGCGGCGAATCGCTGGAGAAGGTCCTCACCGCAGCCGAAGCCAACGGGCAGGAGCTCTCGGCCGGTGACTTCGTGCGGTGGTCGCGGCAGGTCATCGACCTGCTCGACCAGATCCGCGACGTCCTCGGGAAGGCGGATCCGGTCGGGGCGGCGGCTTCGGACGCGGTGAAGGCTTTGCGTCGCGGAGTCGTGGCGGCCGGCGGCGCCTGACCGGTCTCGTGAGTGGTAGGGACGGTTATTGAGGGGTAAGCCGAACATGGCGTGGTCGGTGCGGGGTGGTCGACCAGGGCCGAAGGCTCCCTTCTGGATGTTGGCCTGGTGGTCGAAGGTCCGTGAAGGC
>Ga0307518_10001892_pt1 | contig 15498 bp, 20 predicted proteins | sample 25_EM_MG_FD_203889 | JGI IMG/M metagenome (GOLD analysis project Ga0307518, IMG submission 203889) | Populus trichocarpa ectomycorrhiza microbial communities from riparian zone in the Pacific Northwest, United States - 25_EM | ecosystem: Host-associated > Plants > Roots > Unclassified | place...
ATGCTACATATCGGTCTACTGGATGACCGCCGGCCGCTACGCCGACCACATGCGATGGACCGTCGGCATCAACAAACGCCTCAACCGTGACCACCGCGTCTTCCAGGACCGCACGCACGTCTTCACCGCCTTCCAGGACCACGCGACGACCGTTTACCGCGACGGCGACCACAGCCCGCGTGACATCCACGCCCTCGACCACCCCTACGCCGGGCTCGTCGTCCAGGTCATCGACGCCGGCTCCCCTGGCAGGCGCGAGGACCTGCTCGCGTGGCTGCGCGATGACCACCTCCCGAAACGGCTGGAGGGCTCACCGGCGGCCATGGTGACCGTGTTCGCGCCGACGCCGCTGCCCTTGGACCGGATGACCTACGTCAAGCAGGTTGAAGGGGTCGGGACCCGGCTGACCCTGCTGTGGTTCCTCCAGCACGATCCCCGCGACCACTGGCACGAGCACTTCACGGACCTGGACACGGAAGTGGCGGCTTCGGGGCTGGGCGACGTGCAGTTCGTCGCACCGTTCATACCGACGCTGCCTGGGACGGACCGCTACGTGGACGAGTTGCGGTGAGCCCACCGGGATGCCCGTGCGCATCTCGCCACCGCCTTCCGCGGCGACGCCCGTGACTACAGACCCTGATCACGCACGGGCTAGCCGAATGAAAAGGACGTCTCGTGGGTCACGCGCATCTCCGGCCGGTCGGGGAAGCGTGCCCGCAGCGCCTGGCAGATCTGCTCGGGGCTCCACCGCATCGTGAGGTGGTCCTGGACGAAGTCCCGCAGCTCGGGATTCTGGCCGATCTTGCCCACCTTGGGCCGGGGGGCGGCGCCGTTCGGCACGGCGGTGGGCATGGAAGGGCTGGTAGGCCCATCCTCCCCTGGCCATGGCCCGGCGGTTGCGGCCTATCTCACGGCTGATGGTGGAGGGACTGCGGCCCAGCTCGGCGGCGATCTGCCGGACGGATGCCTTCTCGCGCAGCCGGTCGGCGATGTGGATGCGGTCATGCTCCTGGAGATACCGCGACGGCACAGGCGGTCTCTCCGGCCCCGGTGGCCCGGGCATCTGCCCAGGCTCCTGATAGATCGGAAGAACCGCCTTGCTGCCGCCGGACGCGTGACGGCCGTTACGCCACCTCTTGCCCGTGCGGAGGTTGATCCCGACGATGCGGGCCGCTTCCCGGGCGCTGTAGCCCTGCTCCATGAGCTGGAAGTATGCGGCCCGCTCCCGGGTTGGCTTCCCGGCCCCCGGCCCCTTGCTCTTGCGGATCTCGAAGTCCATCGCACCCCTTGAACTGGGGTGTTGCAACGATCACTAGAACTCAAGTCGCGGTGGGGCCCTTCGACGTGCGTGGTCTCAGTTTTGGTCTCAGTTGGCGTGACTGGACCGGGACGGACTTCGGCGAACAGTGGCCCTCACCGGACGACAGGCAGCCTGAATGCCGGTCCCTCCGGTCCTACCGGATCCAGGAAATGGTGCGGAGCCGTGCGATCGCTTGTTGCAGATCGTTGAAGGCGTGTTCTTCTTCTCGTGAGCCGACGCGCGAGGCGGTGAGGATGCTGTCACGCGCCCTGCGGATACGGGCATAGGCGTCGAAGCAGGTGAGAACCTCCTGGATCACGATCTCCTGTGGCGTGGAAGGAGGGGGAGAGGAGTGACCGTTTCGGGATGACATCGCCAGACTCTTGTCTCGTTGCAAAGCTACGGGTCAGGGAGAAGTGGTGCGTCCATGAGGTGCTGCATGCCCGGCTCCCGAAGAACACGCAGGCTGCGGGGCGAGGCACGGATGATGAAGAAACGCGTACCGGCCCGGCGCGCGGTGGCTGCGGCGGCCAGCAGCAGCGCGCCGGCCTCCGGGGCGAGATAGGTGACCTCGCCGAGGTCTACTTCCAGGACGCTGGGGGCCCGGGCGAAGGCTCTCAGGAGTTTCCTCCGGACGCGAGGCGTCCTGTTGGAGGTCAGCTCCCCGCACAGGCGGACGATGGTACGAGCGCGATGGCGGGGAGAGGGCATGAGCGGCACGGCAAGTCTCCCGGGGCGCGACGGATACGTCGCCGACCAGACTTCCCGGCACACCACCCACCCCAGAGCGGCAAGATGAGCTGGCATCACGGTACCCGCCGCCACGGTCAGCGGCACAGGACCGGGGGGACCGGATGAACGGCGCCACAAGCGGAGCCCACTCCTACCGGTGGTGCGGGGGATGGGGTGGTGGGGGCGGCATGGTGGTGAGACCAGGGGCCGTCTCGGGCCAGACCAGCAGAACTGGACAGGGAGCGTGGTCGACGACGAAGCGGCTGGCGGGACCGAGGCTGTGCGGACCGAGATGGCTACGGTCGCCGTCGCGGGCCAGGATGAGCAGGTCGGCGCCCTCTGCCGCAGCGACGACCTCGCCCTCGATGCGGCCGGTGCGCTCGGTGCGGGTACAGAGGCGGCCCAGGCGATCGGCGGCGGCCTGGAGGAGCTGGGCGGCGGAGACGGCGGCGAGGTGCTCCAGCCGGGTGCCGGGGTCGCTCCCCCAGCCTTCGGCCGGGCGGTGCCCCCAGGGCTGGCCGCGGCCGAGCAGGCCGGCGAAGGCGCCGTGCGCCGCGCCCGGGATATCGGCCGGGGTGACGTGGAGCAGGACGATGTCGGCGTCCGCCGGGGCCTGGGCGCGGGCGGCGTCCACGCACGCGGACCAGGTGCCCTCGACCATCCAGACCACCACGGTCATGGGGTCAGCCTCCTCCGATCGCGGCCAGTGAGGCCCACAGTGCCAGCACCGCGGCGCACAGGCTCGCCGGAACGGCATACAGGCCGAGCAGAGTGAACTCCTTCAACTCCACCTCGGCGTCGTGGGCGTGGACGATACGCCGCCACAGCAGGGTAGCCAGCGAGCCGGCGTAGGTGAGATTGGGGCCGATGTTCACCCCCAGCAGCACGGTGAGGACGGCGCCGGGCCCGGACGGGGCGGTCAGCGGCAGCAGCACGAGCACCGCGGGCAGGTTGTTGATCACATTCGCCAGTACGGCGGCCAGAACGGCGAGACCGAACAGGGCGGGCAGAGCGGTGCCGTCGGGGATGAGATGACCCAGGGCCGTATCGAGCCCGTTGTCGACGACCGCCCGCACCACGATGCCCAGCGCGAGGACGAAAGCGAGGAAGGCACAGAGGCCGAGCGCAACAGCACCTTCGGGGTGGTCCGGCGCTGAAGCAGGGCCCGCACGGCGAGGGCCAGGGCGCCTGCCAGGGCCGCCCATGCCGGATCGATGCCGACCGCGGAGGTCAGGACGAACCCGGCCAGCGTGCAGCCAACGGTCACGAGGGCGAACAGCGGCAGTTCGGGCGGGTCGGCGGCGGGCGTGGCCTGCGCCCCGGCATCCAGGTCGGTGGCGAAGAAACGCCGGAAGACCGCGTACTCGACGGCGATCGCGGCCAGCCAGGGCAGCGCCATCAGCGCGGCGAACCGGGTGAAGCTCAGCCCGCCGGCCGCGAACGCCAGCAGGTTGGTCAGATTGGAGACCGGCAACAGCAGGGACGCCGTGTGGACAGATGGGTGCAGGCGTACACGTGCGGTTTGGGGCGCGCGCCGAGCCTGGCCGCGGTGGCGAACACCACCGGGGTCAGCAGCACCACCGTGGCGTCGAGGCTGAGCACCGCGGTGATCAGCGAGGCGGCCAGGAACACCTGGGCCAGCAGGCGGCGTGGCCGGCCCGCGGCCGTGCGCGCCATCCAGGCCCCGCAGGCGTGGAACAGCTCCTCGTCATCGCACAGCTGGGCGAGGACCAGGACCGCCGCCAGGAAGCCGATCACGGGCCCGAGGCGTCCGGCCTCGGCCACGGCGTCGTCCAGGGAGATCGCCCCGGTGGCGATCACCAGCCCAGCGGCCGGGACGGCGACCACCGCCTCCGGCCAACCGAAGGGGCGGACGATCGCGCAGGCCAGCACCAGCACCAGCAGGGCCACAGACAGCGTCTCCGCGAGCGAGGCGTTCAGAATCGGGTCCTTCCGTGCAGCGGCGGCGAGCCGCCGGTGAGTCACGGCGAAGGTACCTCGCCGAAGTAAGACGTCCCGGCCCCGAGCATGCGCCCCGTCAGGTCAGGACGATGCCCGGGAAGGAGCGGCTGTGCGGTGCTCGGCCGCCAGGGCATCGGCGGCCTGCCGCTGGGGAGGATCGCGAGGTGGATGCCAAGCGACGGGTGCAGGTCCGCCCCGGGCGGCACCGAACCCCTCGATGTCGGCGAACACGCGCGCAAGTGACCCGGCATGATCGCGTGCACCTCTGCGGCAAGGGCCGACCGGCCCTGATGTCGGCCCGGCCGACCCATGGTCCGCTCCTCTCCAGCCAGAGAAGATCGACTGTTCCCGTGGGCGGCTGGCGCCCATGACGCTCCCGAATGACCGTCCAAGGGGGCGGCCCGCAGGTCGTACCGCACCACATTGAAGACTTGTTCCAGTGGGCAGTTGCCATCACCGACACATACTTGATCGGCCGGGCCTGCGAGACCGTGTCGGGATGGGTTCGGCGTGGAGAAAAGGACCACCTGAAGTGATCGCTGTTGTGGGACACGCTGACCTCGCCGCGCCCACGCTGGCGATGCTGGAGGAGGAGCTGCGTCGGCGTCTGGTCGAGTTCGCGCGGGCGGGCAAGGCCGGCCTGGTGCGTGCCGGGCAGGGGCTGCTCGCGCCGCGGGACTGGCGCTGGTGACCGTCCTGCCTTCCAGGAACGGCGTACCCGAGGTGCTGGAGCCCTGCGCACGCAAGGCCGCCGGTGAGCTGCTGTTGCTCTCGGAGCAGGTGCGGCTGCCGGAGTACGATCCTGCCGACCGCGGCGCCTGCGTGGGCGCGGACGAGAGCCTGCTCCACTCCTGTGGCCGACTCCTGGCGGTGTGGGACGGCTCCCCGTCCACCGGCCGGGACGCGACGGCCCACTTGGTGGCTTTCGCCCGCAGCTCAGGCATGGATGTCGAGGTCGTGTGGCCGGACGCAGCCGGTCCTACGGCACCGGACGAGGAGGCGTCATGACCCCGAACTCCTCCGGATCCGGTTTGTCCGCGCGCATGGTCGAGCTGAGCCGCGACGAGGCCCTGAACCTGCTGGGCACCGTACAGCTGGGGCGGGTGGCCTTCACCGACCAGGCTCTGCCGGCGATCCGACCCGTCAACCACCTCGTGGACAAGGGCGACATCATCGTGCGCACGCACGGCGGATCCGCCCTGCTCGGGCGTGCGCTGGCGTCCGAGGTCGTGGCGTACGAGGCCGACGAGATCGACGCGGCAACGCGGACCGGGTGGAGCGTCGTGGTCACCGGCACGGCCACCCGGATCGTGGATCCCGGAGCACTCGCCCGGTACCAGAGTCTGCTCATGCCCTGGGTCGACAATGAGATGGGGCAGGTGGTGCGAATCCGGCCGGAGATCGTCAATGGCTACCGTCTGGTGGGAGCAGCGCGCCCCTGAGGCGGGTGGGTCGTGTCCAGCGCACCGAACAACGGGTTTCGCGGGTCCCGGCAACGCCTGGGTCAGCCGTTCCTCCGAAGTGAAGACGGGCAAATCGACCCCGGCACAGTGTCCTCCGCGGACCTTGAGCAGGGCAGGAGCGGCACGGTCTGGGACGTGCAGATACTCACGTCCAACAGCATCGAGCACGAGGTGCGTCGATGCCTCGAACGCCAAGCTCAATCCACCGTCACAGACAAGGACGACGACGCCGACGATGGGGCGGAGGTCAGGGCCATGAAGGCGTTCAGCGACGACACGCAGGAGAACTGAGACGCCCTAGCCGGTGTCGCGTTCCGCACCGGCGGCCACGGGCGTGCTGCCGGAGCCTGGCGCCCGGCTGCCGGCCCCGGCCCTCTCCGGTCGCCGGGCGAGGCGGCCGCGCGAGGCGGCCGGGGTAAGGCGGATGCGGGCGTCCAGGCCGCCGCCGGGAACGGCGTGGAGGGTGATCTCACCGCCGGAGGCGCGGACGAGGTGGCGGACGATGGGCAGGCCCAGGCCGGTGCCGTCGTGGTGGGAGGTGGAGGCGCGCCAGAACCGGTCGAAGGCGCGCTCGCGGTCCGCCTGTGACATACCGGGGCCTGGTCGATGACGTGGAGTTGGGTGCCGGGCGCGCGGACGAGGGTGATGGTGGTGCCGGGCGGAGAGACCCGGAGCGCGTTGGCGAGCAGGTTGTCGATGATCTGTTCCAGCGCGCCCGGGATCGCCTGCACCGGGCCCGTCGGCGGTCCGGTGACGGCGAGGGTGACCTGCTGTTCGGCGGCGAAGGGTTCCCACGTCGCGGCGCGGTCGGCCACCACCGCGTCGAGGTCGACAGGTTCGGGGGTGGTGGCGGAGTTCTCCAGGCGGGCCAGGGCGAGCAGTCCGTGCACCATGCGGGCCAGGCGCTCGATCTCCTCGATGGTCTCCTCCAGCCTGCCGTGGGTACGGGGGCCGAGGTAGGGCTCGAAGTTCTCCAGCCGCAGGCGCAGCGCGGTGAGCGGGGTCTTGAGCTGGTGGGAGGCTTCGGAGGCGAACGCATGCTGGGCGTCGAGCAGGTGTTGCAGGCGGGTGGCTGTGCGGGTGAACGAGGCGGCCAGGGAGCGCAGTTCGGGCGGGCCGGTGGTGGCGTCGGGCGGGTTGGCCAGATGGCCGACGGCGAGTTGGCGAGTGGCGTGTTCCAGGGTGCGCAGCGGCCGGGTGATCCAACGGGCGAGGGTGAAGGCGACCAGCGCGACCGCGGCCAGGATGCAAGCCCCGGCGAGGGCCAGGGCGATCCAGATGCGGTGCACCCGGTCGGTCACCATCGCCGATGGATAGGTCAGCCGTAGTGCGCCGCGGATCGTGGTGCCGGAAGCGCCGGGCTGAATGGCGTACAGGACCGCGGCGCCGTACGCATCGGTGGAGGTGCCAGTGGTCGGCTGGTTGCGCAGGGCTGCGGCGATGTCCGGCTGGGCGGACAGATCCGTGCCGGTGGGCGTGGCGGAGCCGGAGGCGGCCAGGACGAGCCCGGTGCGGTCGGTCACGACGACCCGGCCGCCGGTGCGGACGGTGTAGTCGCCGATGATCGTGGGCAGTTCGGTGAGGTTGCCCTTCTCGATGTTCTCCTCGGTGACCTCGGCGAGCATGGTCGCGTCCCGCTCGATTGTCTGGGCGAAGCGGGACTCCTCGCCGCGGGCGTAGAGGTAGCCGAGCGGGATCTCCAGTCCGGCCAGCACCAGCAGAGCCAGGCCGACGTAGCTGAACAGCAGCCGCCGGGTCATCCGGCTGCCTCGGCTCCGGTGCCCTCACCGGGAAAGGTGAGGCGAAAGCCCACGCCGCGCGCCGTTGTTATCCAGGCGGGGTCGCCGAGTTTGCGGCGCAGCGCGGCGACGTGGGCGTCCAGGGTTTTGGTGGGGCCGAAGAAGTGCGGGTCCCACACCGCATCCATGATCTGCTGGCGGGACAGTACGGCCCATGGGTCCTCGGCAAGGTGCGCGAGCAGGTCGAACTCCCTTGGCGTGAGGGCTATTTCGCGTCCATCGAGGTGGACCTGGCGGGTGCGCCGGTCGAGGTGCAGCGCGCCGAGTTGCTGCGGCGCGGGTGCCGTCGCAGACGTGGTGGGCACGGTGGCGGGTGCGTAAGGTGTCGCGCCCTGCCCCGGCAGTACGGACGGGAGAGCGCCGGTGCGGCGGGTGACCGCGCGTATACGGGCCACCAACTCCCGTACGCCGAACGGCTTGGCAAGGTAGTCGTCCGCGCCGAGTTCCAGGCCGACGATCCGGTCGGCCTCCTCGCCCCGGGCCGTGATCATGATGATGGGGATGGTCGAGCGGGTGCGCAGGCTGCGGCACACGTCCAGGCCGTCCATGTCCGGCAGACCCAGGTCCAGCAGGACCAGGTCGGGAGAGCCGTCGGCCTCGAGCCCTGCGGCGCCGGTGCGCACGCGGTCCACGGTGAAGCCGTAGCGGCCAAGTCCTTCGGTGAGAGGTCCGGCGATCCGGTCGTCGTCTTCGATGAGCAGCAGCCGCATGGCGACAGGCTCGCACAGCTGTGTCACGGGAGTTGGGGTGTTCACGAGAACCCGCCTGGGGCCTGGTGGAGGAAGGGGACGGACGGTGGACAGGAAGGTGCCGCACGTCGGCGAAGGCGGATCCGGGGATGCCGCCCGGCCGGTTGGGCGGAGGGAGGGACCGGCCGGGCGGCGGGGACGGGGACGGGCGGCAGTGCCGGACGCCGTTGGGGAGTCAGCCGTCGTCGGCGTGGTCGCCGTCCTCGCGTCCGTGGTCCTCCCGCCGGCCCTGCCCGCCCTGGTTGTCGCCCTGACCGCCGGTGCCGGGCAGCGGACTGACCTGGGTCGGCGAGACGGTCACGCCCCCGCTCGTACCGCCCGCAGGGGACGACGCGGAGGCCGTGGCCTGCGGGGGCAGGGCTGGTGCGGTCGGCGACTGAGGGACGGTGACCTGGGAGGTCCCGCTCGAGGCGCCGGGTCGGAGGAGACGGTGGAGCTGACCATCGACAGGGAGAGGCCGAAACCGCCCATGACCAGCAGCGTGGCGACGACCATCAGGGCCGCCCTGCGCCGGCCGGCCATCTGCCCCCACCAGATCGTCTCCCGCGCATGCCCCCGGTCCGTGCGCTGCTCCTCGTCCGCGCTGTCCGCCTCCGTGGACAAGCCGGCATCCGGCACCGCGTCGAGCGGCTGTGTGCTCTGCGACCAGGACTCCGCGAGGGCGGGCGAGGGGTAGTCGAACGAGTCCTCCGCGTAGCGGACTCCGTAGCCTCCCTCTGCGGGGTGTGCGGGATCGGCTGGCATGGTGGTCGTCCTCCCTTCCGGACGGCCCTGCCTCAGCCGGCGCTCTCGTTCTCCTCGGTGCCCTCCTGCTTGGTGCCGGTGACGCTGTAGGTCTTGTCGAGGTAGACCTCGACGGTCGAGCCGTCGTCCTTCTGGATCTCGACGGCGTACATGCCGGGCTTCTCCGCGTCCTCCTCGGACTTGACGACCGTGCCCGAGTACTTGGCCAGCGCCGCCGCCTCGGCCTTCTGCTTGACCTCGCCGGTCAGCGGCGGCTCCGTCTTCTCGTCGGCCTCCTCCGCGGCCCCGCCCTCGGCCTGCGCGCCGCCGGAGCTCTGCGCCGACTGCTGGCTGTCTGCGGACTTCGAGCTGCCGGAATCGGAGCCGGAACCGCCGCCGCAAGCGACCAGCGCGAACATCAGGACGGCGGCGGGGGTGGCGGCCAGAGCACGACGGGGCAGTGCACGCATCAGGCGTCTCCAGAACAGTGTTGGGGAGCGAAGGCCCGCGAGCCGGATCTCCGGGGGACGGGTACGACCCTAGGAAGACGCCTTCCAGAGCAGGCCCAGAGAACTGACAGCAACAGGCCAGCAATCGACCAATCTTTCGCCACTGCCGCTGTCTTCGGCCCGGTCAGATCGCGCCCGTCCACAGGGTGCGGCCCTGCCCGTCGGTGAGAACGGTGGCCTTCTTCGTGTTCTGCCGCATCGTGCCGGTGGCGAAGGCCCGGCGGCCGGGCCTGCCGGCCTTCGGGCGCCGTACCCACATCTCGGCTCCACCGACCCGGTTCAGCTTGGTGTCGCACACGAGTGGCGGTCCCCGTGAGTGCCCGCTGTGGCCCAACGGCGGCAAGGGGCGCGGACTTATTCGCGTCCTTGTAAGCCCGCGGTAGTGCCATCTTCCAGCGCTGCGGGGCGACGATACGCATGTGTTCTGTGGGAATCCGGTCCCAAAAGACAATGACTATTCCACCGAGCACCCCGGCCAACGCGGGCTCCGCGTCGCTGCGGTTGGCCCGCGGCTTCCTGGGCCGGTCGGTGGAGCTGACCATCGACCGGCCCTACGGCTCGCGGCATGCTGCCCACCAACTTCGCCTATTCGGCGAACTACTGGTTCGTTCCCGACACCCTCGCGCCGGACGGCACGAGCTCGACGCCTACTTCCTCGGCGAGCCCGTGCCGTTGCTCACCGCCCACGGGATCTGTGTCGCCATTGCCCACCGGGTCGGACGACAATGACGACAAGCTCGTCGTCATCCCAGCCGGCGCGACGGTTCCGGACGACGACACCATCGCCATCGCAGTCTTTGAACTTGAGCGGTGTGGCGGCCGCAGCGGTCTGATCGTCCGTCACTGTTGGTGACCCGGTGCGCAGGTTCGACTCGCATGGGCGGTGCAGATCCCATCACACGGAGTGATGCCTCATCAGTGGTTCAATGTGCCGGTGCGGGCGTGTGGCTGCTGTGGGTGGTGCATATGGATGCGGCCCTTGCCAGCGGCCTTGGCCGCGTACATGGCCAGGTCGGCGTGGTGCAGGAGTTTCTGCGGCGTGATGCCCGGGTCGGCGACCGCCATGCCGATGGAGGCCGAGACCACCATCTTCCTGTCGCTGAGCCGGTACGGTCTCGTCAGCGCGGCCAGGATCCTCTGGGCGACCTCCTGCGCGCTTGACGGGTCCGTTTCCGCGTCCCATTCCAGGAGGGCGGCGAACTCGTCGCCGCCGAGGCGGGCGACGGTGTCGCCCGCGCGCACGGATGCCTTCAGCCGACCGGCGGCGTGAGCCAGCAGGGCGTCGCCCGCTGCGTGTCCGGCCGAGTCGTTGATGGCTTTGAAGCCGTCCAGGTCAACGAAGAGAACCACGGGCGGGGCTGCGCTCGCGGCACGCTTGCGCAGGGCGTGGGCGACCCGGTCGGCGAACAACGCACGGTTGGGCAGGCCGGTCAACGCGTCGTGGAAGGCGAGGTGCTCGAGTTGCGCCAGCTGTGCGACCCGGTCGCTCACATCGCGGCTGACGAAGACCATTCCCCTCGGGTGATGACTGATCGTCGATTCCACGTGGCGCCATTGCCCGTCGGCGGCCTGCACGCGGCAGGACACTCGGCGGCCCCGACCACGGATGCCGGACCCGGCTTCCTCTCGCAGCGTCCGGACGGCTTGCATCAGTGCCTCGACATCGTCCGGGTGGCAGAAGAGGGGCAGAGCGGCGCCCGCGAACTCCTCGGGCCGGTAGCCGAAGACCTGTTGAACCGCCGGACTGACATAGAGCACCCACCCCTCCAGAGAAACGATCGTGATGACGTCGCACGTGCCGTCGACCAGCGTGCGGTAGTGGACCTCACGCTCCGCGGACTCATTGATGATCCTCAGGTGGTCGGCGTGGGTGACGCCCTGCCGGACACCCAGCACGAGGAGCACCGATCCCGCCAAGCCCGACATCACCATGTCGACGGAGCCGCCGACGGCGACGTGCACCGCGACAGCCAGTGCACAGACAGCAACGGGCACGAAGGCCGCCACCACTCCGATGACCGGCATCATCCGCTGGTCGACTCCCAGGGCGCTGACGCCTCCCGGCAACCACGGCACCACGGTGAGGAGCAGCAGTCCGGCCATCGAACAAACCGCTGCCGGAGGAATCCCGTACCAGGTGCCGGGACCGGGCAGCAGGACCCGCAGCATGTCGCCCATTCCAAGGAGGGCGAGCGCCGACGCGGCCACCGTGACCGCTGTGCGCTCCGCGCGATTCAGACAGAAGCGCAGGGCAACAAGCAGTCCCAGCAGGAGAATGTCCATCACGACCGGCGCGAGACCAAGGAGTGACGACGACAGATCGCCGCCCCGGTCAGCGCGATCGAGCAGAAGGATCCAGCCCAGGGTGAGCAGCGAACCCGAGATCAGCCAGCCGTCCAGCAGGCGTCGCAGCCACATCAGCGTTGTGCCGTTGTCCGCAGCCATCATCACCAGCCCGGCGACGGCCACCACCAGAGATACGACGATCCCGGCGACCGCAAACGGTCGGATCACGAACTGGAGGACACTGTCGGAATGCGCGCGCGAGGAGCCGATCTGATCCACGAGGAGGCGGTGAAGACCCCCGGCGGCCTCCGAGACGGCAAACAGCCGAAGGCGAAAACGAACTCTCCCCGCAGCCGTGCGAGCGCGGGCAAGTAGGGACACGGCGGCTGCCCAGCACCCCGCCGGCACAGCGATGCCGGCCGGCACAAGCACGGTCGTCGCTGCTCCGATCGCCACGGCGAGAACGAGCGCAGCAACCTGGCTGCGCCCCCTGCCCACCCACGCCGTGTGTAGTCGACCGGTGTGGACGGTGTGGTCAGAACCGTCTCGACCGGCCCACTCATGGATCATGTGAACCCCTGACGATGAACAAGCGCAGAGCGGACGCGGAAAACACCCAGGACTGCTCGCGCAGGGGAAGAGGATAGGAGAAGCTTTTCATTTGCCGCACGATCGGTTTTAGCATTTTCACCTGAAATGGTGACAGCTCTGCGATTTCGGTACGCCGGCACCTGGGAATGGGCAGTGTGGCAGGTTTAAGCCGACGCACTCCGATACTTCCTGGTGCGATCGGCGGCTGTGGAGCGCCCGCCTGCTGGAGGATCGTCAGATAAGTGACACTCGGCCGATCGTGCATCTGGGAAGTGCCACAGATGAGGCGGGCAACATGCAGGCCGATCTTGGTTGCGGTTACTCGTCCTCTGGCCGGCTCTGCGGATTCAGAACAGAAGCGACGGCGCCGTCGGCTGACCGCCGGTGGCTCCGCACGGCAGCATGCGGGTGAGGATCAGACGCATGCCGGCCCGGCCAGGTCGCCAGGAATGCCGTTCAGGCGGGCCATGAGGAGGGTGATGTCGTCGTGGTGGCCGTCGGGGTGCCGGTGCCGCAGCAGCGCCTCACAGCTGTCCTCCAGTGAGGAGTGCTGGGCGGTGAGGCTGTGGCCGAGCCCGCGGAGCGCCTCCTCGATGTCCTGCCCGCGGGTCTCCACCAGGCCATCGGTGCACAGCAGAAGGAGGCTGCCGGGGGCAGTGCGCAATTCCAGCGTGTCGAAGGTGACGCTGCCCACGCCGATCGGTGCGCCGACGGGGACCTTCAGCAGGTCGCTGCTGCCGTCGGGTCCCACGAGCACCGGCGGAAGGTGGCCGGCGCTGGCGAAGGCGGAGAGCCCGGTCGTCGGGTCGTAGACGCAGTACAGGCAGGTGGCCAGGCGGGGGTGGCCCAGGTGCTGGGCGAAGGCGTCGAGCTGGGCCAGCAACCGCCCAGGGTTCAGGTCCAGCGTGGCCAGAGCTCTGACCGCCGTGCGCAACTGCCCCATGACGACCGCTGCGTGCAGGCCGTGACCCGCCACGTCGCCGATGACGAGTCCGACTCTGCGCCGGGGCAGGGGCATCACATCCAGCCAGTCGCCTCCGACCCGCGTGGTGTGGCTGGCGGAGTGGTACCGGTAGGCGATCTCCACCCCCGGTAGGCGGGGCGGCGGCGTGGGCAGCAGGCTGCGCTGCAGCACTGACGATGCCGCGGTTTCGTTGCTGTGGATGCGGGCGTTGTGCAGGGACAGCGCTGCCCGCCCGGCCATCTCCTCACAGGCTGTGAGGTCAGCGGCGGCGAAAGCGGGGCGATTGCCTTGGCGCCCGAACACCACGAAGCCAAGGGCCATGCCGTGTGCCACCAGCGGCACCAGCATGACAGCAGAGCCCTTCAGTACCGCCCGCGCGGCCGGGCCGTCGAGCTCGGCCGGAAGGCACTGCACGACGTCCTCGTCGACGTGGGGAATGAGGACTGGTTGGATCGCCGCGAGGAAGCGGGCCATCGCCGTGCCGGCCTTGTAGACGAACATCTTTCCGGGAGGGAGTTCCTCCCCGCAGTGCAGGTCCTCGTGGAGGACGGCCGCCACGCGGTGCATCACCACCGCACCGTCCAGCTCCTGGGGGGCGGGATCCTCGTCTCCTGCGACCATCTGATGGAACAGATGGACCGAAGCGAAATCAGCGAACCCGGGTACCGCCAGGCCGGCCAACTGGCGGGCCTGGCGCTCGAGATCCAGGGTGGTACCGACGGTGCTCATGGCCTCGTACACGAAGGCCAGCCTGGCGGCATCGGCGCTGGTGCTCGCCTTGCGGGCCGCTCGGTGATCGGAACCGAGGCCCGGCAGAGCGCATTTCTGTGTCTCCGGAGGCAAATAGGCTCCCGACGTTTGCCGGGGCACCGGCCGCGCCCCTGGGACGATGAGCAGAGACGAGGAGAACCGCGCCCACCCCGGCCCCGGGTTGGCCCAGATTTCCCAGAACGACACTATCGTCCGAACCATGCAGGAGTGATCACTCATACGGGTGATCCCCGCATCAGCGGTGGCTGAACAGCCATCGCGCGAGGTGGTGAGCAGGCGAAGGACGCTCCGTCTCGATGATCCTGCACGCGGAGCGTTGAATGGATCTGCGCCGTTTCCGTGGCCCGCACGAAGCAGGGATGAGCATTCCCGCGATCTCCCGGGAGACCGGGCTGAACTGGCGGACCGTCAAGAAGTATGTCCAGGAGTCCCCGCCGGTCGTGCCGCCGAAAGGGACATCACGCAACGGCTGTCACCGGCAGGTGATCGAGCGGTTCAAGCCCATGGTCGATGCCTGGCTGCGAGCCGAGACCACGCTGAAGGCGTCGGTGATCCACGAGCAGCTCGCCGATCAGCACGGCTTCACTGGCAGCTATCGGCGAGTCAAGTGAACCGTTCCGGGTCGGACGGAGGCGCCTGGGCGGCGATCACGCTGATGGCCCGACGTCTGACCCGTCGCAAGGCTCGCCCTGCCGAACGACGCGACGTGACCCCGTACTGCCTGGCGCAGGCGGCCTGATCTGTTCGCGGCGCCGTCCGTTGCGCCCGGAACATTCAGTGCGCTTGAGCATCCCGCTGTTCTGCTTCGTCTCGGCGGCGATCGCGCCGACTTTTGCTTCGCCATCGTGGTGCGCTCGCGCCGGGCCGTCTCTTCAGGACCGGCGCTGCGCGAGTCGCCGCTTCAGACGGCGGACGCCGAGGGCGCCCAGGAGGGCGGGTACGGCGGCGAGTCCCCAGGACAGGATGGGGGGCCATTGCGTGAAGTCCGCGATGTCGGGGACGATGGACGAGCCCCACATGCCCGCCGACGGAAAAGTGACGGTCGCGGTGGCGGTCTGCTCGATCCTGCCGCTGGCCAGCGTCAGCTTCGCTTTCCAGGGGCCGTTGGGCAGCCGGTCATCCAGCTCGACGCTCACGGCTCCGGTATCGCCGATGGCCAGAGTGGTGCCCCGCGTCACCGCATACGGACCGGACCGCAGCCCCGCCGGTCCGTCGGACAGCCAGAGCTTGCCGGACATTTCCAAGGCGCGTTCCCCCGTGTTGCGGACCTGGGCGGTGAGCTGTGGTTTGCCCTCGCGGGAACGTGCGGGGGTGAGCTTCTCGATCCGGAAGGCCGAGGGCGGCTCACCACCAGGGCCGATATCCAGGTAGATGCGGATCCCGACGCGGTTGACCACCTTGATGTTGCCCTTGCCGGTGCTGTCGACCTGGGCCCAGACGACGGCGTACCGCTCACCTCGCGAGGCCCTTGGCGGCACCCTAATGGTGACCCGCACCGTCTCCTTGCTGTCAGGGGGGAGGGCAGGGCCCCGGCGTTTGCCTGACTCTTCCGGTTTGATCATGTGATGCCGTAGAGGGTGAGGACGCGGGGGCGGTCGGTGTGGGCTCGGCGTCCGGCGGCGGTGTTGACGTATCCGGCGAGCTTGAGT
>Ga0307518_10001894_pt1 | contig 15486 bp, 12 predicted proteins | sample 25_EM_MG_FD_203889 | JGI IMG/M metagenome (GOLD analysis project Ga0307518, IMG submission 203889) | Populus trichocarpa ectomycorrhiza microbial communities from riparian zone in the Pacific Northwest, United States - 25_EM | ecosystem: Host-associated > Plants > Roots > Unclassified | place...
CTTCCATTTTTCCCCCCCCCCCCCCCCCCCCCCCCCCCCAACTCTTGATGCAACAAGGAGGATGAATTTGAGGGTCAAATCGTGATTTTGGAAAGCATTTCTTGGATTTTGATTTCTTGTTGCCCACTATGTTTCATCATTCACTCACTACTTCAGTAGCGTTTCTTTCTTTCTTTCTTTTTTAAATAAGAACTTAGATTTATCACCTAAAAAAAGAAGAAAAATAGAATAGATAAATAAAAGGATCTTATCCTTACATTTTCAAGAACCCATCTCCATCGTTGTTTTGCATAAGAAATAATATATTTCTTTATCTAGAGTGTACATGGAAAAAACATGACCTCAAGCCTGCCTGACCCGGAAAGATTTCATGTTCGACTTCAAAAATATTAATATTTGATAAAACCCGGTTAATTTTATCAAATTTAACCCTGTCAACACTAAAAAAATTTAAAAAAAATATAAAAAATGATGATTGTTTTAATAAAAATATTCGATTTGAATTAATTCAATGAATAAGTTAATCCGAGTTGACTCATGGATTGATTTAGTTAAGTTTTTTTTTAAAATTATCACAATAAATTTAAAGTTTTTTCAAAATAACATTATTTAAAAAAAAATTAATAAAATCCTATATATTTATTTTGTTGTGCTTATTGTGCTTATGAAGGGTGATGTTTATTAAATATAGTTATTTCTAACAAGATAATTATCACGATTTATAATATTATATTTAGCATAGAAAGAAGACAAAAGCCAAGTACATTCCATGAGCTTCCGTTGCCTGCATTTATTTCCTTCTCATCCTCACTAACCAGTTCAGTTAGTGCAAGAGATGGGTGCTTGTCATTCACGTTAGATATGCTATCACTGGATACACCATTCCATCTATCCATGGATCCAATTGATTGAATTGTTTGGTCTCTCGATCCAGAACAACAAGGAGGCGAGCAGTCCATTTCTCTCAATATGGCACATAATCGTCAGCTACTAAGGATTTCAGGGTTTTCCTCCATGGATTGGCTCAGAAAAGAAGAAACAGGCGCAGCTTTGTAGAAGCGAAAAGAAGAGCTATGAACAGAGCAAAGTGGCTAGATGAGTTCAATCAAAGAACGAGAGGATATATATAAACTAAGGTAGAAGACAACAAGAGAAGAGATACTAAGGATTTCAGGGTTTTCCTCTATGGATTGGCTCAGAAAAGAAGAAACAGGCGCAGCTTTGTAGAAGCGAAAAAAAAAAGAGCTATGAACAGAGCAAAGTGACTAAATGAGTTCAATCAAAGAACGAGAGGATATATATAAACTAAGGTAGAAGACAACAAGAGAAGAGCTACTAAGGATTTAAGGGTTTTTCTCTATGGATTGACTTGGAAAAGAAGAAAGAGTCGCAGATTTTTATAAGAAAAAAAAAAAAGCTATGAACAGAGCAAAGTGACTATATATATATATATATATATATAAACTAAGGTAGAAGACAAAAAGAGAAGAGGATTTATCGTCTTGCAGTTCTTCCTTGAAGGTGAAAATTATAATGCAGAAGAAGTTTGTATTGGAAATTGAATACCTATTTTATAGCTACGTACAGGTATGTCTCCATGTGTCAACCTGCCAAGGAGCAGTAAGAGATGTGAAAGGTGGCGGGCATGCATGGCCATAGTAATTAAGAGCAAATGCCAATTTCTGGTAGCTTCTCGCTTGCTGGTCATCAAAATCAAATCAAAACGATATTTTTTTTATATTATTATGTAGAAGAGCAAGCTCGCCGTGTGTTGCCAGATTGTTCATCCCACCCCACAATCTGCTTAGAGGTTGGAGTGGAAATCATCACATGGATAACACACCTCGAGGAAAAGAAAAGCAACCTCGTTGCAACGCATGATCTCTTTACATGATGCTGCTAAGAACATGCTTGCTGGCAAAAAAGCAGGGCATATGATGTATTATGGCCCAGACAAACTTTAAGATTACTGAGATTGACTATGGATGCTGTTAAGCTGGGTCTCGATTTCTTTTCCACCTAACTTTTTTAAAGCTTTTTAATACTTCGATCTACTTCTGACAAATGGAATTATGTTTGTCGACGGTTTGATTTGGTCAAATCAACAGTTCAATATCATCATTAATGCAACATGACACTGTATTTATAAAAAATCATTTTTGTTGAAAAAGAATTCCCAACAAATTTAGATCAGTAACTTGTACTTTTTTCCGTCTCATAGCTAGTACAAGGACGAAATAGTCATTTGATTTTTCCTCATCGAATTTCATTTTCACACTGTTAAAGCCTGCTTTTCTCCACTTTTCTAGCTAGCTAGCAGCCACCACTGCTCTGCTCAGCATCGATGTGGTTTTCATCAGTTCATTCTCCTAAATTCTTCCCTTCCACATTCATGACAGACCAAAACATTTCTCCGTGTTCTTTATATTATGAAAACGATGGAAATTTAAAAAAATAATCAAGACTCATATCTCATAAATAACAGAAGCACAAATAATTTAAAAAAATACAGAACATAGAGATAAGCAAGACTCATATCTCAAAACGATATCCACATCACAAACGAGTTTCAGTAGTAACCCTCAAAACAAATGTGTATCTGCTCATGTCAACAGCTAAAGAAAGGCAAGCATCCTAAGTACCAAAAGTTCATACTAATCATCAAATTAGCTCCCTCATAAGCCATCCTCTCTTCTTCTCATCACAAAATAGCACCTCGGTTTTTCAGAAACTAGAGAAAGATGCAACTACAAGTCCGACGATTAAAGATCCGGCGGAGACAAATAATCCATTAGAACCGGAAGAACCTGGAGATGGAGCTGGTGCTAGCTCATTGGATACACCATTCACAGACGGTCCGGCTGCAGCAGATCCTGCTGCATAACACACAATTTCGCAACAAATGAACAGTGTGTTTGATCGGGAAACCAAATAGCATGAAGATCAAATAGTTATAAATGAAACAGCAGAATCATACGATTGAATGACTCCTTAAAAAGCACCTAGATGCAAGCAAGGGAAACTGCTTGCCACATTTATAACCATCAACACACTGTTGTTTTAGGCATCAAATTCACCATGTAGGCGGGGGGGGGGGGGAATTTGAGCGTGTTCGTGCACCGAAACTACAACAAGCGAAAGTAGATTACAAGTTCCCCCGCACGAATGAGATGGAAGGGGAAATCTCTTGTTTCTTCTTTTAAGAAAGGAAAGGCAAGATCAGATAAACATCCAATCTCAAGACCAAATGACCAAGAATGATGGCTGTCACGTTGTCGCATTCCACATTGTTCAAGAACAAACAAGAGAACACAAATGAATCACTTCAATTCAAATATAAGAAATCTAGCTTAAGGCTTGGGAAACGGAGAGAATTCCCCTCAAGTATAAAATATCAGAAACTAAAAAACAAAAAAAAGGATTGATTTTGACTTAAAGATTGGAGTACAGAATCAACATCATCATATAAAAGGCAGCACCATTAATGCTCACTCTTATAGATACTCATCAGTCATCACTCAATAGAAACATTGGGACCTCAATAACAGGACATGCAATAGATTATACCAAAATCAGGAAAAGAATGACAGGAAGACATCATCAAAGCACTTAATTTCTTCTTTCTTTTTTAAATAATCCAGACATGGGTGGGGTCAAAAAGAAAAAAATCTAAATAATTCAGCCAGAGTATCAAGTGTCACATCCAAACACATAAAAGATATCAATAATAAATTAAAAAACAACAACATGATATATTTTTTTCAAAAAGAAATATTATCAGTAAAGATCAGGACTTGAACATACCAGGGGCACCAGCAGGGCTAGGTGTGGTCACTGCAACAAAAAAAAAGACATTTAACCAAATAATGAAGAAAAACAGCAAATTCTTGAAACCCCACAAGAAATATTTAAGGACAAACAAAAATAGAGTGCGAAGTACTTACATCCGCAGTTAGACGCAGGAGGGGCTTTGATTTTGCAAGCAGAAGGGAGAGCTAGAGCCTTAGTGACATTCAAGACGACACCAAATTGAGCACTGCTCTTGAAGGCCTCACAGAGGCACTCAGCGTCAGTGCCCAGCACCGTTTTCAAACCAGAACAGCAAGTCCCTTCTGGCTTTTTTGAAGTGCTGTCGTTCGACACAAACGACAAGCAGTCAGCCATGCTCAGCACCAGAGTGGTGCAGTCCACTGAGGGTGCTGGGGCTGAGGCGTGGCGGTGGGAGGCACCCTCTGCCCAGATACAACAAGAGACTGAGATTGTGCAGAGAAGGATCAAAGACAACACCTTTTTTGATGCCATTTTGTTTATTTCTTGAGAAAAATATGTTGCTGCGTTGCAGAAGCCGAGAGAGAGAGAGAGAGAGAGAGAGAGGTGAGAAGGGGGAGTTGTGGAAATAGGGTTGGTGAAGAGAGTTATAAATAGAGGAAATGGAAGTGGGGGTTTCAAAAAGTGGAGTGGGGATTTGCAGGTTTCGAGAAGCAAATATTGACTTCATATTTCAAATTTTTGAATTCAATTATTTGTATAAAAATATGGTTTCATTTAAGATAATAAAAAAAATTATTTTAATTCAAATAGATTATTTTTTTTCTTGGCTATGCACGCAACTCAACATTCTTGGTTAAACTTGGACCGACATGAAGTCATTCAATAACTCGTTTTTTTTTTAATTTTTTAAAATTGATGTAATTAAAATTTAATTATTCTATAAATAAATAATATGTGATCCAATTAATTTAAGCAAATACAAGTAAAATTCGATGAAATTACTTTAAAAGAATTTTTTAAATTTTTATCTAAAATGTTGTCATTTATTTTTTTAATTTTATCCCAATAGATTTTGTTTTAGAATATTTTTTAACTATTCAACGAACTTATAAACTTATGATATACACTTTGAACCATATATGATAATTATATTTTTAGTTTTAAATTCAAACTATTAATTCAATAATGTAGTTTTTTAATCTCATGCTATGTTGTCGTTAATTTTTTTATAGTTAAATATTAAAAAAATAAAATAAAATAACACACGAGTTCATAATTCGATCATGATCTTAAAAATAAAATCACTAGCCAATGACTAATATTTAATGTTAGTAATACAAAATAAAATACAGAGATGTAAGTTGTTGTTTTAATTTAAATTCAATTATTTAGATTTAATAAATAAAGAATCATGTAAGTTGTTGATATTTTAAATTAAATACATTTATGTAATTATATTTGCATAATTTAAGGAATATAGAAAAAACATGAATTAAAAAAATAAAAAGAAGGAAAAGGGAGTGACGACTGACGGGTGATGGCAATTATTATGAACGAATAAAATAATAGCGAAGAAAGGCAACGGCCATTTTTTTTCTCACCTTTTTCGGCGATGCCATGTGGGCGCATAAGTCGGTGCATGATGATCTCATACGTGGCATACGTGTCACACATCCCATCCCATGTGTCGATTTTCTTTTTTCTTTTTTCTTTTTTCTAAAAAAAGGAAAGGCATGTTATCATAGTTTTCTTTTCTTTTTTTTCTTTAATATTAATAAATAGCAATTTACTGCCAAGATCAAAGTATTAATAAATAGAAATTTTCAAAATGGATAATTAAAACCATATTAAATTATATGTTACTTCTTTATTTTTATTTTATTTTTTTGCAAGTAGGGTGATTATTTTCGGTTTGATTCGCTTTTTATCAAAAAAAATAACCAAACCGAAATTTTAAAGTAAAAAAAAACCAAAACCGGTTCAACTGACCGGTTTCGGTTCGGTTTGGTTTTTTTGGACAAAAACCGGTTCAAACCGGTTTGGCTTGGTTTTTTTCCGGTTTGGCTCGTTTTTTTCCGGTTTGGGTTCGGTTTAGTTTTTTCGGTTTCAGGCTTACAAAACCGAAACCGAACCGATCGGTTTTTTTAAAATTTTAATCGATTTTTTTCACGGTTCGGTTTTTTCGGTTATTTTTTTTTCTGGTTTTCTCTTTTTAATCGGTTTTTCAGTTTTTTTACTCACTCCTATTTGCAAGAATTCGGATATTTCATAATGGCTACCTAATTTTTTACTAAATAATTAATGATATCTAATTATATTATAGCATATGCTTAATTGCCATGTATTGGATTGACAAATATCTTGCTCTATTTATTTTTTTTTTAAATAGAGTAGTAGCATGTCTTTGTATTTTTATAGTGGGATTGTTTTTATGTGGGAAGAGCCTATGATTGTTGTTTTGCTTTAGAAGCAATGCACATGGTTTTCGTAATTATACATGGAACCGAAAGTAGCTTCTTTTTTTTAGTCGAGTAACATATGTGATCATCGGGTTAAATTATTTTAATATAAAAAAGTATATTCAAGTGATAATAGTTTGAATTAATTTATGATAATTTGATTAATATATAATTTAAAATATAAGATTAGAATAATTCTGTAAAAAAAAAATTATGAGCTTAAAACGTGATAATAAAATGTCAAATAATAAAATTAAAAAAAAAACAATCAATTTCAAAAGATTAAACATTAAAGAAAAAAACCTAAGTCAACCTAATTAATTTGACAAACTCTCTACATGGGAAATGAGATCAGGAAAAGAACTAAAAAAATAAAAAAAAATGAAAAAAATTAAAGTTAAATCAATAAAAAAAAAAAACTGAGTCTGCTTGTGTTAACTCAACTAACCAGAACCTGAGATAATCCCATAAAAAAATATGAGTCAACACGGGTTAACCCGGCTAACTCGCTATCTATGAAATGAGATCGGGATAACCTCATGAAAAAAAAAAAGCAAATCATGAAATGCAAGACTCATTAACTAAATGTTAAATGATAAAATTTAAAATATATATATATATATATTAAAAAAGAATATATTAAAAATACTAAACTTAAAAAATATATGAAAGAAAATAATCAGGATTTAAATTAAAAAATAAAATAAATTAAGAAAAATAAAAAACAATAATAATAAAAATGATGAACAGAATTAAATATAAAAATTTAACGAAATAAAATGATAAAAAAATAATTAAAATAATTAAAATAATGATAAAAAAAATTAAAAAAAAAAACATGGAGGGCAAAATCATGGTTACCTTATAAATAATGTTAAGATGTCCTGTTTTGAATAGACATAGATAATCACACTTGTCAACATACAATCACCATATCAAAATGATCATACCATAGTGATCACAGGAGACCAAGATGATAAGTATATGATTATCATCCCAAGATGACAACTATCCGGTGCTCGGAACTTTTAACCTGGCCAAGATGAACAACTTCCGGTCACCGTGTCAAGATAATCATGCTTTTAGTAGGCACATGCAATCACCCTGTCAAGATTATCAACATGCGAGCTCATCGTATCTTTTTGCACTCAATGTTCAAGGTTATTGTGATATTGTGATAACTATTGTGGTTGTGGTTTGAAAAAATTTATTTTATAAAATGTATTTTTGGTTAAGGTTGATTTGGTATTTATATATGTTTGGTTAAAACTGTGGTTGAAATTAAAGTTGAACAAAAAAAGTAGTTTAATGTGTTTGGTTAATAATGCTTTTAAAATTGAGGTTATAAAATAATTTTAAAAAAATATATATTAATATTGATGGTTTTTAATTTAAACATTGTAGATTTAACTATTGTTATTACATCATGAAATAAATAATACTTTATATAAAATATTTTTTATTATTCCATTAAACTATCTGTAATTCCATCACTTATGAAATACATCCGACAAGGACTATAGTTTTTTTGATTTCTTAAACGCGCAACAACATCAAGTAAAATATAATCAGGAACAAAATTGGGATTGCGATCAAATTCTGCAAATGCTACGTCATCAAGCGATCTCTGTCTAATTTATGTAGTGTCATTGAATAATGTTAAACACTGGTGTTTCTAATAAAACATAATTAAAAAATAAAAAATTATTTTTATTTTTTATTTTACTGGGTCGGACCTAGTTCAATGCATTTTCAGCTTTGAAACCAGAACTGATCCGGCCGGAACCGGTCCGGCCGGAACAGTGGAGCTGGCTACACTGTTTATGCTAATTAATTAGCATGAACAATGCGCAAGAAGCAGCAATTGCTTGTTTTTTTTTCCCCTGTATTTTGGACGCAAAAACAATGTGAAACTTATAAACAGTAAATTATGTTTTTTTTTATTAAATAGTTTCTATCTGCATTTTAAATAAAAAACAGACGCAATCTCAGTTCCAATCAGCGCCTAAAAGTTAAGAGGATTTTCCAGTGTAGACCCTAAATAGTTTTCTACTTTTCTTGCTTTCATTTCTCTACTCCTTCAACACGCAATGATCCATGTGTTGGCTATGCATGCTTCGAAGAGGGACCCATCCTTTCCCTCGTCTAAATCACTTTTCAAAAAGGAACTCACCGTTTTTAATCTACAATTTCTGATGGGATTGATTGACAGAGTCTTCACTGTTGAAGTCAAAAACATTCTATTGACCTTCGTAGGGGAAAAAATCTATCGAAGATACTATATATTATCAATATAAATAGTGTATATTTCAATTATTATTATTATAATATAAGGTTTTCATTAGGTCTTAATTTCCAAAACCATATATTATTATTATTATTATTATTCTCTTAGGAATAAACTCTTATCTCAATCATTTCGAGTCATCATTGCAGGCTGATGCGCCGAGCAACAGTCCTGCATGCTGCATCATTTCTTCATGCATCCACCCAATTAGGCTTTTCTGCGGATTGTTGGAAAAGTTCCTAACAGAGTTTATTACTCGGAAAGCTGAAAGGACTTTGACTTTTTAAAGCCATAGGGCACCATTTTGATCTTTTGTTTTTGATTTCTTTCCTCCAGGAACTGATAAGTTGGACCTTTTGGTGTTTTTTTTTCAACAAAATTGAATCAGATTCTTTGAATTACTGGAGCATCGGAGGCCTGGCACGGCTTTTGATGCATGGAATTTGATCATTGGGAGTCCTGATCCCAGTTCGACTACACAGTGTCTCTCGGGGGCTACGAGCCTCGTCTCTGCCAGAACCCGAAGACTATCCCGACTCCCTCGAACCAGATCCCCACTTGATCAAGGGGTCTTTGACGAAAGTATTCCTGAGCATATTGGATATCCAAAGATCATCAGGTTTATTGGAATTAGTACTGATAAACCTTTTTTTTTTTTGTCCCATCAGTTTTTTCAATCTATTTTTTTAATTTAATTCTTTCATATTATATTGATTTAGGAATGGAAGTTAATGATATGTTTTTATACCTGCGTGTGGGGCCTTTTAGTGTTGAGAGAATATCTCAATACTTGTTCAGTATAAAATAAAATTTTATTTTATTGATTAATAAAAATTATATTTTCAGAGATCAAATTCAAAGCTTAAACAAATATTGAGTCTTTTTTGTTTGCTAAGATCAGGGACTGCTTGTACTATCAAAATATTATTTTTTTCTGGACTCATGATGTTCGTTTTTTTAATTTGATATTTTTATATTGATTTTATTTGGATTTTACCTTGTAGTTTCTTTTGGTTAGCTAGGTATTGAGTTTTTGCAATGTCGATGAAAAATTTTGGTGCTCGGCCGGTGCTTAGATTTGCAATAAAGAACATAATTAGGCTAGATTAAAATAATTAAGTGTTAAGGGACCAAAATTAAAACTAAAATAAATATAAGGATTAGGGTAAAAATACAAGATAAACATGATGATATGTGTACCACACGCGTTAGAGGCTGAGAGGCTTCAATGATTTTTGACAATGAAGCATCACCAAGCAATCATAGCGACTTCCAACAGTATTGGAATCGTCTTGTCGTGATCTTTCAAGTGGTCTAGCGAATGTATGGTGAGTAGTGGTGGTTGGACTCAGATGAAATTTTTTTCATCTCCTCCAATTTTTTCCCTCTTCTTCCCTTGGGAATCATGCTAGCCTGTAAAAATTCAAATGTGTCTAGTCACTTGTTATTTGTATTAAATTTCATTTTTATTATTTCGATTGCTATTTATTTTGTTTTGATTTTTTTTAATTTTATCTCTTAGCATTGGATTTTTTTTAGTTTTTATATTAAACAAGATCCTTATTCTTTTGATCTTTATTTGTTTTTTTTAATTATTTTATCAAAATTTTTTAATTTCATCTTTCATCATTTGATTTCATTTTATTTTTATATCAAAGTTGATCTTGGTTCTTTTTATTTCTTTTTATTTTTCATATTTTTTTTATTGATTTTTTTAATTGTATCCCTCGATATTTTGTTGATTGGGGATTTGACTTCACAATATCTTAGTTTGCCTTTTATGTAGTTTGCTCGATCTTATGATCCAGGTTACAAGTTTTTAAAATTAACCTGAGTTGACTTCAATATCTTTTAGGTCATTATTTGAACTAAAACAATTGGATTATTAGGACTGGAGTAAATATTTATAGTGAAATAATTGTTTTTATTTCAAGTCACCTTTTTTGTTCTCTCTAATCCCCGTATTTGAATTTTAAAGTTTGAGTTCATGATTTTTTTTTTATAAGGTTGTTCGGCCTCATGACCTAAGTTATGTGCTTGACTTATTTGCCCAAGTTATCTTGAATCTTTTTTTTTTTCAAGTCATTTCTTTGAGCTTGAATATTTTTTCGTCTTTATCTTTCAACATTTCGTTTGTTTGAGAATTATCCTTCATGATTTTTGTTGTTTTATCTTCTATTAGATTATCTCATTTGCATGTTTTAGATTTGGTGACCTTACCTGAGTTTGCTGTTTAATTTTTTTGGATTTTTTGTTTGTTTCATCCTTTTACACTTGGTTTATTGGAAATTATGCATCTTTATTTTTTTCAATTTGTTTTCTATATAATTATCCTAACCTTACAAACCATGTCACAGGTTTGCCATGCTAACATGGGTTGAATCAGGTCACTCTTTTTTGTATCATTTTTAGATTTTTTTTTCATTTTTGTAATTTAGCATTAAGTTGTAATTTTTATCTTTTTCCTTTTAGCATGCATGCTTTTGTTGCGGTTCATCATACTCACCATCCTATTGAATCCAGCAGGTTCTGTTACCCTTACTTACAAATTAAAGACTTTACTGAGGCTTGCTATATATATATATATATATAGCAAATTTTAAAATACCAAATATCCGATCCTTTACCATGAATTATTGCACGGTGTGTGGTCTCTGATGTGCTGCACTTTAGAATAGAAACAAAAGCTGCAACAGAAGCTCATGTTCCCATTGGTCCGAAATCTATCCAAGAAATTGCTCAGATTTCATTATCCTACATGGCTCCATACAAACCCCTTCTTTAGATCCTCCTTCCCTCGCCCACTCATCGTTCAAGAGAGCATTAAAGCCACCAGAACCAACAAGTATCTACCATTTGGAAAGAAAACAACCTCAGGGCACAAGTTCTTGTACAGAAACCAGCTTCTTGGACCAGAGAAAGAAAAGAGAGAGAGAGAGATGGCTGCTGCCTCTGGTGCTGTCCTAAATGGATTGGGATCTTCGTTCTTGTGTGGAGGGAAGAGGAGTCGAGCCTTGTCGGGAATTGGAGCAACTGGGATTGGAAGTTGCTCAGTTGGTGCGAGGAAGTTGACGATAGTAGCTGCTGCTCAACCAAAGAAGTCTTGGATCCCTGCTGTTAAAGGTGGTGGCAGCTTCGTTGACCCCGAGTGGCTCGACGGCTCGTAAGTCTGATCTCTGCTAAATGTAGTTGGAAGTGTTTTTTTGCCCTTAAAAAGCTACATGTCACTGCCACTTACACTTCTGGAATTTATAATGGTAGCAAGGGCTGAAGTATGCTTGTCTCCACACGTTTGATATGCAGGCTCCCTGGTGACTACGGTTTCGATCCTCTAGGCCTAGGCAAGGACCCGGCATTCCTCAAATGGTACAGGGAAGCTGAACTCATTCACGGCCGGTGGGCTATGGCTGCTGTGGTGGGTATCTTTGTTGGCCAAGCATGGAGCGGCATCCCCTGGTTCGAGGCTGGTGCTGACCCTGGTGCCATTGCACCCTTCTCCTTCGGTTCCCTCCTCGGCACCCAGCTCATTCTCATGGGTTGGGTGGAGAGCAAGCGGTGGGTGGATTTCTTCAACCCCGAGTCCCAATCCGTGGAATGGGCAACACCGTGGTCTAAAACCGCAGAGAACTTCGCCAACGCCACTGGCGACCAGGGTTACCCTGGCGGCAAGTTCTTTGACCCTCTGGGCTTTGCAGGGACTCTCAAGAATGGAGTGTACATTCCTGATGAGGAGAAGCTCGAGAGACTTAAACTTGCTGAGATTAAGCATGCTAGGCTTGCCATGATTGCCATGTTGATCTTCTACTTTGAGGCTGGTCAAGGCAAGACTCCTCTTGGTGCACTAGGACTGTAAAACCTTTACATGATGACCATTTCTGTCATCAATGTAGATATAAATCTATTTTTTAGTGGATAAACATTCGCCAACACCAATTCTCTGTTGTTGAGCTATATGATAGTAACGGTTTTATCCATGATTAGCTTGGATTGGATTTGGTATTTGTGATTTTAGAATATTGGGTTACTGTACTTCACCCTTTTTTTCTTTTTGTTTATCAACTATGGTGCCATGCTCGTTTTGGTTCAAGGCAAACCACGAACTTCGGAAGCTAGGGTTCTTAAAGCATAGATGAGGCAAATAACCTTGAGCCAGATGCATCCTCTGATAAATTTCTATCCACAGTAGACCTTTATAAGACATCAATTGAATGGTTTTCCTGCCATACACAACTCACAGAAGTATTAAGCTGATAATAAGATTTTGAACAGGAAACTGTCACTCATTCTAGGTTCCCGTAGAAAAGAGCTTTAACACTTTTCGAGTGCCCAAACAACCAAAGAAAGCATGGAGATCACATGCATGTAATTGGCATGGATAGACTGAGAAGAAAATCGTACTCTTAGCACCAAGAAAAGCAACTCGGGATTGAAATCATAGAAAGGATTGTTGTGTTTTCAAGGAAAAAAGTAACCATGAAGAATCTACTGAATGGTAGAAAATAGTAAGCACGGATTATTCACCACCAGTAGCCATCAAAAACTCGCCCTCGCATACTACCTCACCTCCAACATAAGCTTTCCCCTCCATCTTTGCTATTCCGAAGCGTTTCTGCAGCTTGATTAGTGTCATTCTCATAACCAAGGTGTCACCTGCAATCACTGGTTTCCGGAATCTCACTTTGTCAATTCCAGCAAAGAAGAAATTCTCACGAGAACCTCCAACTTCTGGTTGCAGCATGACTAAACCACCAACTTGTGCCAATGCCTGGACAAACAACCATCAACTCATATCATTAATTATGTGACTTTTTGCAGGAGTCTGAACTCTGAAGTACATCAGTATGGCCATTAGGCAAATAAGATTTGACTTCATTGAATGCAAAAGGATATATAAACGCAATTTCCAACCTAAGGCAACAAAGTAGACCATGGATTTGAAAGTGCTGGGCAAATTATTTTCAGATGTGAGGCCACTACATGATGATGTACTAGTATCATCATGTCCACTGGCGAAGATATCAGAAAGTTCATCACTGAATCTTAAAATGACATCTATGGAAAAGAGATACAACCATATGCCATAAGTTGAAGATGATGCTTCAGCTATGACATTTTAACTTCCTCAACCTTCTGATGATGTTTATTTATAACATTTAAATTCCTCAAACTTTACTCATTACAGAAAACAAATTGCAGAAGACCAATCACAAGGGGGGAAAAATAGCATCAATATGCATGAACAGTATCATCAGACTCAGAAATTGCAGGCTGTCATGTATGGTTGCGCAATGGGTGGAATGGAATGCCTTCTCACTTCCAACCATTTTATTTTATAGGAGTAATACTGTTGATGAATGTTTGAGTCAATGACACCTCCATTGTAGAATCTGATTTGTTGAGAGAATGGTAAGAGAGCATGAATGAAATCCAAAACCACAGCAACAAGTTCTTGAGGTAAATGGATTCGTGGAAATAAACAAACAAAATAAGAAACGAAAAAAGGCCAGTGTTTATGCTAATTGATGACGAGGTCATAATCCCTTGAGTGGAGAATAGTAATTCATGAAATAAAACCAATTAGTATCAACAGGATGGATGGTCAGGATATGTGCTAGGCAGGGTACACTCAACGACTGACACTTAAACAAACACAGAGCCCAAAAAAATGAGGTCAAACCACCCGTTGCCAAAGCCATAAGACTTTGTCAGCCTTTCTGAAAAAAGCTCCAATAAAACCCACCAGAAGAGCGAAATGATGATGAAAACAGGTCAAGTCAGAGTTTTGCCTCCTGACTTATGTCAGTCATTGAGTGGGTCAGGTTTGGTTGGGGGTATCAGTCTAAGTCAGGACAGGTTTGGGCCCTAAATATTTTTATATCTTTAATATTCTCTGATGTATAACGAACTATGCTTCCTGGGAGGTGACTATAACATTGTCAAAATTATCATTTGATGTTTAAAACTCTTTTAAGTTGCTCCTCAAAGTAATAACTGATGAGGAATGCAAAACAGGCTCCCTCCCTCTCTTCCTCTCATGTGGGTAAAGCAACCAAACTCAACTTTTGTTCTACTACCACCAATTGCCATGATGATAAATCCTTAATGTTATCCTGCCAAAAGACGATGATGGTGGTGGTGATCATAAGATCATCATGCTCTGGCACTTTTGAGTTCGTTTTCTAGACCAGGTAACCTATGAACATAACAAAAACATCTTAAACTATATGCTATTCTAACACAGGGAGAATGCACAACACGTGCACAAGCAAAAGCAGAAACTATTAGAAAATCTTAAGAAGTTTGTTCTCTTCTTCTACAAAGATTTGGGGGATTCCTTAAAAAATAATTAAGATATTTTGTTATCCCATGCAGCTTTAGTTTAAAAAAGAAAACTTCAACATGCGAGGGAAAACAAAATGCTGAGCAAGAGACCATTTCATGCATTTTCATCAAAGAAGGCATTATAAACATGAACCGTTGAGCTCATTTAGTAAAGAAAGATGATCCAAAATAACAAACTCAAACAACTAAAGTAGAAGAAGATACTCCAGAACTTTATGAAGGAAAATCAAATTAAGAAAATAAAGGCTCCTTAAGAATCAATCTTCTTGATCCAGGTGCGTGGTTCAGCGTCCACGGTAGCAAGCAATTATCAGCTTCAATTATAGATGTAGAACTTAAAAGTAACTAAACTACACGGGGGATACTTAATGTGCACTGATCTCAGCAAACACTGAAGAGTAAAAGTGATCCTACATGTTAAATTATTCTCTATTAAGTCAGGTAAATCTCTAACTTCTTCCACATTTATATCTACTTTCCGTTTGGGCATCTAAAGGGATAATCGATATTTAAGAAGGCCTGATTCACATGTGCGCATCCTTCAAATACATTTGATTAATTTCCTGGCACTCAGAGAGCCAATTTGTGTAAATGGCAATGCAATCTATGCCTAACTGTCCCCTGATA
>Ga0307518_10001895_pt1 | contig 15480 bp, 14 predicted proteins | sample 25_EM_MG_FD_203889 | JGI IMG/M metagenome (GOLD analysis project Ga0307518, IMG submission 203889) | Populus trichocarpa ectomycorrhiza microbial communities from riparian zone in the Pacific Northwest, United States - 25_EM | ecosystem: Host-associated > Plants > Roots > Unclassified | place...
TGGGAGACGAGTGACATTAAACACTCAACAGCCAGAAAATGACGGGGCATCAAGAGACGCCCGCTCGCGAGACATTCCACCCCACTTGGCTCGGCGCGAAGGTCGCGAAGAAGCGAGGGGAGTCCCTTGATACGAGCAAGGCTCGTCCGGCCAAAGGTACCAGAACCTTCCGCCTCTGCCACCCCCAGGAAGGGGAGGAGGAGGACCAGGAGGGGGAGGACCAGGAGGAGGAGGAACCGACTCCTCAGATGATGACGACGACGATGATAGAAGACATTGTCGCGAGCGCAGAGAAGCGCGCTCGGCGCGAACTTCAAATCGCCCTGAGCAATTTAACCAACCGAGCTATACAGCCCAGACTCGGGGGCTGACTCCTGGGATGAGTGGCTATACAGGCACTCTGCTCGACCGATACAGGCAACGCGTATACGAAGCCGTCAGTCAGCCTGGCGACCCAGCAGGTCCGGAAGTAAAGTCAATGAAAATATCCCAGCCCAAAGCTTATAAGGGCCAGGACAACATCGACATCTTTGACGAATGGGTGAACCAGATTTTACGCTGGTTCAGAATTTACAAAGTGACAGGCCCCATCCGTGATGGAGACAGAGTCATGTACGCGGGTGCCTGTCTGGAGGACCTAGCAGGTCAATGGTTTGATCAGGAAGTCGAGAGTCCGGATTGTACAATCCGACACTGGACGTTTGAAGATCTTGTTTGTGCACTTTTCGTGCGATTTATTCACGAAGCATCCGCTCAGAATGCAGCTGAGAAGTACGACAAGACGAAGTACTCCTCCGAGCGAGGGGCCCTCGCGTTTTACAACGATATGAGACGTCGTGCGGCTAGGATGGTCCAACCGCCGGATGACTACTCCATGAGAAGGAAGTTCATCAATGGTCTCCCGTTATCATTGGCGGAAGGGGTCGTGAAGGCACGTGGAATTTCCGCGGAACACTCGGCCATGGAACAAATCCTGGCTGAGGTTCAGAAGATGGAGAGTGCACTGAAGATGATCAGCAATCACTCTCGAACTCAGGCGGTGAAGAGTTCATTTAGAGGGACCAGCGCAGGTGTTCCTGCAAAAGAAAAGTCGAGTCCTGAGAACTCTGGCAACGGGCACAAGTACTTCCGCAGGGGAGACGTGCTGTATAAGAAAGCGCTGTCCAATGCGAGACAGCAGCGAACAGATGGCCAGCGGCCTGGGACAAGGGACGCCGGCCGAGGCACCTACAATAGAGGAGGTGGAGCCTCAGGGAAAGCGAGAGGGACACTCTCGCGGAAGGACGCAGGATGTTTCAACTGCGGCGAAGTGGGGCACTTCGCAGACCGCTGCCCCAAACCGAAGAAACAAAATAAGGCCCGATTATTTGCAGCAGACGTACAAGAGCCTGACACCACTGAAGACACTGGCAAGCAGGATGATACTGCTCATGGCATCATGGATGACCAAGATACGTCACCGGAGAGTGATGATGAGGGGGACCCAGTAGATGGCCCCCAGTACTCGAGTGATGAAGGAGACGTCGTCAACATATATAACGATGATGGAGACAGCGATGGAGAACCCATCGCGTGTCTCGGGAGGATGTACACCCACGACCCTCGTGACGAGGAGATCGTATATTGCTTGTCTATGACTGCACAAGATGGGATGGATGTCTGCATCGAACGGTATGAGGCCGACAGCGACAATGAGTTGGCCCGCGAGGAGGCACAGACTGCGGCCCCCGTGCCTGCACTCGCGAATGTTGAACCCCACGAAAATGGCTACCACAGGGATAACATCAACGACCTACTGGAGGTCCCAGCCCCTGGACAGGGACACGAGCATGTAGATGCTCCAGTAAATGTAGCTGCTGACGGAGGAATCGGCAACTGGGGAGTGATCAACGCGATGGAAAACATCGCGATGCCAGCCACCAATGCGAACCCTTGATGGGAGTGTGTCACAACCGCATGACGCCTCGTAACTCCACAAGGCCTCTAGACTGTTGTAGACTCAAGTCCGATCGCAATCGGACACCTCCGACACTACGTATCCATCTCCGCTCCGACAGTTGACGCTCTGTCTCCTTTTAGTAAATAGTTCCACGCTTACGCCTCCGGTTATTGTATACTTCCGTTCCGCTTCCGTTCCTGTTTCCCTTGTTCCCATTTTAGATTAGATCTGATTACTCATAGCTGTGTTCTGTTAACCTTTTGATCCGTTATGCTTATCACTGATCTCCATTCCATGTATGTTACTCATCCGTTTGTCATCCGCAGACTCTTAGCTACCTCTCCGCTATGTCTCTCCTCCGCTTCTCGGTTACTATACATATCCAATGTAAACTATAAGTACTCCGCACGCTGAGGGGATTGTCCCTCAGTTCGAATATCAGCTTGAATACCTCCCGCGAACTCTCCTCTGTTCTCCTCTGCCTTCTGGCAACTCCGACCTTCGTCGGACCTCCGTCTCTCTGTCTCTTAGTCCTCCGAAATACGAGGACGCAGGTATTGCAAGGGCGCAGCACATATGCTGAAGCCAAGTCCTCAAAAACTCCCGCATCTCCTCTGCCTGTCGTCGACAACCCTTTGTACTTAACTCTGCTCGTGTCGGAGTTCGTCGGAGGAACCGGTTCTGACAGTATATTCGAACTCACTCTTGCACACCTGCTAATTACTCCCAACCATGACTAGTCGATCAATAATCACTACCCGTGCTCAGTCTCATGCACTCGAAGAGCGCCAAGAGGCGCTCAATGCGCCCTCTACTTCCCGTAATGATTTAGTTGAAGAAGGAGAGTTATTGCAATACTCCGCCTGGGGGCCCCACCCCCGACCCAACTACTCCGACCCCTGCTGCCCGCCGCCCCAACGACTCTGGAGTTTACTCCACACGTCGTTTCGACAACGTCTTGGACATCTACGGCGACGGCTACCCTGGTAATGATGGCGGTGACGGCGGAGGTAATAACCTGCCGTCCCCCAACCCACCAGACATTCCGCTACCAGACTCCCCTACCCCTTCCGCTTCAACTCTGACCCCGGACCCATTGCTCCTGTTTGCACAAGCGGTCCAAGTGCTGACCAAGGTCACTACGGCATCTGCTGACTGCGATTCCTCTTCTGGTCGCACCAAAGTCCACAAACCTGACATGTTCGACGGGACTGATCCGCGCAAGCTCCGCACTTTCCTTGTTCAGTGCGAACTGAACTTTCAGGATCGCCCAAAGGCTTTCGCCTCCGACCGCGCTAGGGTCACCTTCGCACAGTCATACCTAAAGGGCATGGCCCTCGAGTGGTTCGAACTGGACCTACTCAACTCTGCCAATCCCTGCGCCCGTCTGCTATGGATGGACAACTATGCCCAGTTCGTCTCTGAACTGAAATCCAACTTCGGCCTGCACGACCCCGTCGGAGATGCCGAACACCAGTTGGATAATCTGTCCATGAAAGAAGGACAGAAAATAAACAAGTATGTGGTCGAGTTTAACCGCCTCGCTGGCCAAGTCCGCGGCTATGGCAATGGTGCTCTCCACCACATCTTCTACAGCGGTCTCCCCGACCGCATCAAGGACGAAATTTCCCACATTGGCAAGCCCCGCACCCTCGATGGTTACCGCACTCTCGCGCAGACCATCGATGCCAGGTACTGGGAGCGCAAGTCTGAAGTTGCACACCAAACCAAGTCCTCCACGTCCTCCACATCTAACTCCGCCTCCAAAGGCAACTCCTCCGCCTCCTCCGACTCCAAGGGTAAAACCAAGGAGAAGGAAAACAAGAACAAGAGCTCCGACAAGTCGAAGAGCTCCTCCGAAACCCCCGCCCATCTTGGAAAAGATGGCAAATTGACCGAGGAAGAGCGCCAGCAGCACATCAAGGACAAGCTCTGCATGTTCTGCGGGCAGCCAGGCCATATGGCTAGGGACTGTCCAAAGTCCACCTCCAAGAGCTCTAAGGCCAAGGCCTGTGCTGCCAAGGCTGTGACTCCCACTGCTGCGGAGTCAAAAAATTAGACAGCAGCTCCCAGAACTCCGCACAATCTGGGGGTTGCGTTGACTCCGACTGTGCACCTACAGAGTTACGCCTCAACGTGTCTGCTCTCTCCGATCCCAACTCCCTTATGCCCTCCGTTTCCATTACGTCCCCTGTTGCTATTCCTCCTGTCTCCACTCTCGTTGACTCTGGCTCTAGCCATTGTTTCATAGATAGCAATTTTGTTAATAAACACTCTCTTGAAACCTACGCAATCACTCCGCTTGAACTCCGCCTCCTAGACGGTTCCACGAACACCTTCATTACCAAAGCCATCAAACTCAACATTCAGTTCTCCACAGGCAAAGTCAACTCTGAAACTTTCTACATAACTCCGCTGGATTCCTCCTGCGTGCTGGTCCTCGGACATAGCTGGCTCACCCAATACAATCCGTTGATTGACTGGGTTTTGGGTCACATCGAATTCCGTAAAGGCACACTGTGAATGCCCGCATCCCTGGTACCTCCTTCTGTTGAGTCCGCCTCCGCATCTGCCTCCACGGCTCCGCCACCTGAGGACTCATCTCTGCCCTCCGACTCCAACTCGCCTCAGTTGACCGCTCCCTACGTTTCGCTCATAAGCGCTGCTGCATTTGCGCGTGCTTGCAAACTCACGGGATCCACCAACTTCACGCTGTACATCCGCCCAGAGGACGCGAAGCTCTGCTCCACCTCCGCTGCCTCTCCTGTTGATCCTTCCAATCTCTCCGCTGTGCCAGAAGTCTACCATGACTTCACTGACATCTTCAGCAAAGCAAAAGCTACTACGCTTGCTCCGCACCGCGAGTACGACCTCCGAATCGATTTGGAGGAGGGCGCAAGCCCTCCGCTGGGTACTGTGTACTCCCTTTCACAGACTGAATTAGGGGCGCTCCGCACATTCATCGACAAGCACCTCTCCTACGGCTTTATCCAACAGTCAACCTCCGCTCATGGAGCTCCTGTCCTGTTCGTCCGCAAAAAGGATGGATCACTCCGCCTTTGTGTCGATTACCGAGGACTGAACAAAATATCAAAGAAAGACCGCTATCCACTCCCTCTCATTTCCAACCTTCTCGATTCTCCTAGCAAGGCAAAGATCTACTCTAAGATTGATCTCCACCACGCGTACCATTTGGTCCGCATCGCTGAAGGAGATGAATGGAAGACCGTGTTTCACACGCGGTATGGTTCCTTCGAGTGGAATGTCATGCCTTTCAGCCTGACCAATGCTCCCACGGCTTTCCAGCGATTTGTTAATAGCATCCTCTCCAACATGCTTGATGTCTGTGTTGTCATCTACCTAGACAACATCCTTATCTACTCCGAAGACATTGAATCACATCAAAAACATGTCCGCGAAGTCCTCCGACGCCTCCGGAAGCATAATCTCTTTGCTAAACCGGAAAAATGCGAATTCCATACCACCTCTACCGAATACCTGGGCTTCTGCCTCTCCCCCAATGGCCTTTCCATGTCCGCCGATAAAGTCAAAGCCATCTCCGACTGGCCAGAACCCCACAAGGTGAAGGACATCCAGTCCTTCCTTGGTTTTGCGAACTTCTACCGTCGCTTCATTTTCAACTACTCCGACATTGTCGTACCTCTCACGTGGCTTACCCGCAAAAACATTCCTTGGAATTTCGGTGAGGACTGTTGCTCCACCTTTAACCTCCTGAAGAAGGCCTTCACCTCCGCTCCTATCCTTACCCACTGGGTCCCTGATGCTCCGCTAACTGTGGAGACCGATGCTTCGGACTACGCCATCACTGGAATCCTTTCCATCACTGGCTCCGACGAGGTCCTCCACCCTGTTGCGTACTACTCGCGCACTTTGTCCGCTCCGGAGCTAAATTACGACACCCATGACAAGGAGCTTTTGGCCATCTTCAAGGCCTTTAAGCACTGGCGACACTATCTTGAGGGCTCCGCCACTCCGGTTGATGTGGTCACCGACCACAAAAACTTGGAATACTTCTCCAGCTCCAAGGTCTTGACTTGCCGTCAAGCCCGCTGGTCAGAGTACCTCTCCCAGTTCAACCTCGCCATCTGCTTCCGCCCTGGACGCCTCAGAGCTAAACCTGATGCCCTCACTAGACACTGGGATGTCTACCCAAAAGAGGGGGATAGGGACTACGCTCGGGTCAACCCACACAATCTCCGACCCATGTTCACCCAAGAACAACTCGCGTCCTCCCTTAGGGCAACCATTCTCCTCGCTCCGGCAATCCGCACTGCCATCCTCGTCGACGTGGAACAACTCCACAAAGACATTCTCGCAGCTCTCCCTTCTGATCCTGTCGCGCTTAGCCACAAGTCCGACTCATCCGATTCTCGGTGGTCAATGGACTCCGCTGGCCTACTCCGCCTTGATGATAGGATCTACGTGCCGGATACCAATGATCTCCGCCTCAGAGTCCTCCGCTACAAGCACGACCATCCGCTCTCTGGCCACTTCGGCCAGAACCGCACTTTGGAACTAGTCCGCTGGGAATATACCTGGCCAGGTGTCCGCACCTTCGTAAAAGACTATGTAAGTTCCTGCACTTCCTGTGGACATGCTAAGGTCCCTAAGCACAGGCCCTACGGCCTATTAAAACAACTTCCGATCCCTGCTCGCCCATGGCATTCCATATCCATGGACTTCATCGAGCAACTTCCCTCCTCCGATGGATTCACCTCCATCCTAGTCATCGTGGACCGCCTCTCAAAGCAAGGAATATTCATTCCGACCTACGACACCATCAGTTCCCCTGAGCTTGCCAAGCTCTTCGTCGCGCATGTGTTTTCCAAACACGGAGTACCCACCCATGTCACCTCCGACAGAGGTTCAGAGTTTGTCTCCCACTTCTTCCGCTCGCTCGGAAAAGCACTCGGAATGACCCTGCATTTCACCTCTGGTTATCACCCAGAAGGAGATGGTCAAACCGAGTGGACAAACCAAACTCTCGAACAGTATCTCCGAATCTACTGTAACTACCAACAAGACAACTGGGCCGAACTCCTCCCACTTGCGGAGTTTGCTTTTAATAACTCCCCTAGCGCAACCACTGGTGTCTCTCCCTTCTTTGCCAACAAAGGCTACCACCCCGACATCGCAGTCAACTCCGACTTGGGCCTCAGCTCTTCCCACGCTCAAGAATATACCTCCGACCTCAAGGAACTCCATGAGTTCCTCCGCTCTGAGATGGCCCTTGCGCAACAGCGCTATCAAGGCCCCGCAGATGCAAAAAGATCAACTCCGCCGGATTTTAAAATAGGTGATGAAGTCTATGTGAAAGCGAAGTATTTCAGGTCTACGCACCCCTCCAAGAAGCTCTCCGACAAGAATTTCGGACCCTTCAAAGTAATAGCTAAGCCTGGATCGCTCTCCTTCACACTCCGACTCCCCGATACCATGAAGTCCATGCACCCCGTATTCCATGTGTCTCAACTCGAGACCTCCCTCCAAAGCAGTATTCCCAACCATGTCCAATCTCCGCCACCTCCGATCGAAGTCGACGGAGAAGTCGAATACGAAGTTGAAGAAATTCTAGACTCAAAGATCGACTGCAGAAGACGCCACTGCCAACTCCTCTACCTAGTCCACTGGGCTGGCTACGCCAGTACAGATGAAGAAACATTGTGGCTTCTCGCCACTGAGCTCGACCACGCATTGGAGCTCATCGAAGATTTCCATCACAAGTACTCAGGCAAGCCTGGTCCGCACAAGTCCGCCTAAGTCATTCCGCCACCTCCGAACTCACTCCGACATCTCTCAAGTCCACAAACATTTCATTCAAATAAAATTGTAGTACACAAAAAATAAAACAAACAAACAAAAAAAATATATATGTATGTAGTCCATCAATCATCCTCACCCTCCACATCCGCCATCCCGTCCTCGTCGTCTCCATCTGCCCCCTTCTCCTCTTCTTGCTCCGCCGCTGCGATTTCCCTCCGTGTCGTCCCCGACGACGACCCTTCAACGAACTGGCGACGCATGGCCATGCTGATATGGTCCATGTCCGTCGTTTGCCTCTCCTCCATCGCGGCGCGCCTCCGCTCCAACTCCAGCCTCTCGCACTCAAGCTCAAGCCGCTCCCTCTCGATCTCCACCCGCTCCCACTCCTGCGCCTCCGATGCCCCCATCCGCTCTGCAAGCTGCACTAGCATCTGGGTAAGCATACCCAGCGCATCGCACTGCTCCTCCGCCATCGCTTGGGGCACCCCGAATACCTCCTCTTCATCCACTTCGTCCTCCTCCATCGTGTTCCGTGCCTTCTTGCACTTGCTGGCTCCCTTTGGCGACGTATTCACCTTGCTCTGCTGTCACCTTCTCGCCGCCCGCTTCGGCACTGCTGCTCTGCCTGTCTCTGTACCGCTCCCTGCTACCGTCGAGTTCTCCACGGCCTTCCCCTCGGTACTCCACGAGCATGACTTGCGCGCAGCTTGGCAGCACGCACACACCGTCGCCTTCGAGCTCACCTGGGCTACGCAGCCCACCGGATTGTTGAGGTGCTCTCGGCACCTCACGCAGGCTGATCGCCTCCCTATTGCCACTGGTGGTACCGCCGTCGCCTCTCCGCTACCTTGTGTGGCCGTGATGGCCTCCGCTCTCGCTTGCGATCTCCGCTGCTGCTCCTGCGCCTTCCGCGCCTCGAACTCCCGCCTCTGCCGCTCTATGTGTGCCTCTTGCACCGCTTCGACCCTCGCCCGCCTCTCCGCCTCCGCGCGCTCCCTCGCCAGCTCAGCCTGACACTCCTCCTCTGCCTTGCGCACTGCCTCGGCTCTCGCTGCCTCCTCCGCTTTACGAGCCTCTTCGGCTCTGCATGCCTGTCCGCACATCCTCGCGTCAATACCAAACCGCGAACAGAATGTTCACTACTCACCTCCTTCTTTCTCTGCACCTCCACTCATGCCTCCTCGACCTTCTGTCGTTGCTCCACTTCCGCCGCCTTCCTGGCTACTTCCCTCCGCTCGCGCTCCACAAACTTGGCTGTTGCGTCAGCCTCATCATCCTCCGAATCGGTGACCAGCTCATGGTCTTCCGCATCCTTCCAGTCGTGTTGCTGGTGCTCGGCGGGGGCAGGTGTGGTGTGTTGGGAAGTCATGATGAAGTAGAAGGACAAGGTGTATAGACAATGCGGACAACATGCGGCGCACTCTTATACGTGCTCACAGTAACTTCCGAACTCTGATCAAAATGCTTATCTCAGCAGAACAATGCCAAAATCGCAAAGTCCACACGCACAAAGGCCCTCAAGGGTTCAGGCCCTAAAGGGGGGATACTGTCACGACTGCGTGATGCCTCGTAACTCCTCAAGTCCGATCGCAATCGGACACCTCCGACACTACGTATCCATCTCCGCTCCGACAGTTGACGCTCCGTCTCCTTTTAGTAAATAGTTCCGCGCTTACGCCTCCGGTTATTGCATACTTCTGTTCTGCTTCTGTTCCTGTTTCCCTTGTTCCCGTTTTAGATTAGATCTGATTACTCATAGCTGTGTTCCGTTAACCTTTTGATCTGTTACGCTTATCACTGATCTCCATTCCGTGTATGTTACTCATCCGTTTGTCATCCACAGACTCTTAGCTACCTCTCCGCTATGTCTCTCCTCCGCTTCTCGGTTACTATACATATCCAATGTAAACTATAAGTACTCCACACGCTGAGGGGATTGTCCCTCAGTTCGAATATCAGCTTGAATACCTCCCACGAACTCTCCTCTGTTCTCCTCTGCCTTCTGGCAACTCCGACCTTCATCGGACCTCCGTCTCTCTGTCTCTTAGTCCTCCGAAATACGAGGACGCAGGTATCGCAAGGGTGCAGCACATACGCTGAAGCCAAGTCCTCAAAAACTCCCGCATCTCCTCTGCCTGTCGTCGACAACCCTTTGTACTTAACTCCGCTCGTGTCGGAGTTCGTCGGAGGAACCAGTTCTGACAGAGTGGGACGAACGATTCGGGTTCTCCCACCATGGCGAATGCCTCGCGTGTCACTTATATCGATGGCACATCATCGCATCCGAGCTCAAGGAAGATCCGGGCTTGGAGGCAGCACGAGCATTTCCTAGCCGAAGTGCTCGGAGGGCGTATGACAATGGATGGATGGCTCGTGAACATACCATCCCAGAGATGGGAGTGGTGTTCATGGGTCTCGCGCGAGAGTGGCTCGAGGCTACCAATGAACCTCTCAATCAACTCGAATCCGTAGCACGGATATTCGAGTGCAGCGTGCTGGGTGACCCGCAAGCTGCAATAATCCAACGGAGTACAAATCGAGTGCGCAGTCTAATCAACCGCGCACTCCAGGTGCTGAGTGCCCCGAGAGATGGCACACAGGAACAACCGGAGGACACCACAGAGGACCTGCGCATGGCTCTTGCCAGGACTTCAGCGTGGGTTGACTTCACTGGACATCCATTGCAGGACATGTGGGCGACACTCCAACGTGTCAGTCGACGCACAGAGCAGTCGCAATTCGAGCTCCTTCAAACAGTGGAGGGGCTCCGCACACTTGACCGCCGACTTGGCAGAGCACGCATGTCTGCCGGTGGGGAACATACGGTGTATATCCAGCCAGATCGAAACATTATTCCTGACGGACCATATGTACTCGGCGAGTACGAGGCGATCAGGCTTCGAAACCCGCCTCCAGATGAGGAACTAGCGAGCGGAGTCGCTCCTCGAATGATGGCACTACGGCCGGTAAAGGATGAAGCTACAGACCGCGCATTTCGATATGCGATGCGCATGAACGCAGTGACAGGCCCACCTGGCCCTAGGCCAGTGGTACCCTTCCACCTGCGCACCTGCTTCGTAGTGCGAGCAAAGGTCAACGGCTGCGAAGCGTTGACGATGGTCGACACCGGCAGTACGACGAATTTCGTCAGCCCTGCATTTGCGACCGTAGCTAAACTGGCTACGTTCACGCTGGAGTCCCAGCTACCGTTGCAACTCGGGTGCGTCGGTAGTCGCTCGACCATCACCCATGGCATGCATGTACCAGTGCGCTTGGGACATGTCACCCGCGACACATATTTTGATGTCGCCAATATTGACCGGTATGACTGTATAATAGGTCTGCCGTTCCTGAGACTTCACCGAGTGTGCCTCGATTTTGGCGAGGATACACTCCGGATCGAGGGTCACTCGATCGCGAATTCAGTGGAGACTGAAATGAGCGTGACGCCCAATGCTCGCAGGAGAATTGGACGTCCACCAGCGGCTCATTGACTCGGGGCAGGGGGAGGGACGCGCGGGAAGCATTCTTCCCCCACTGAAAAACTAGAGTTGCCCCCACAACTCGCCGCGATGAACGCGAAGAAACTCGCAGACGACGATATCCCACGACTGCGCGATAGGATATTAAGCGAATACAAGAATCAATTGGGCGGAGTAGTGGCAAAGCTGCCCCCACTCCGCGAAGTAAATCATCGGATACCCCTGGTTGACGAGGGGAAGCAGTACGCCTACCACCTGCCACGCTGCCCGGACTCTCTGAAGCCACAGCTGGCAGAGAAGATCCAACTCTACATGAATGCAAAGTGGTGGATCATGGCTAGCGTGCCGCAGGCGGCACCGATGCTATGCATCCTGAAGAAGACGGGAAAGTTAAGGACCGTGATCGATTGCAGGAAGCGCAACGACAACACGGTCAAGGACGTGACCCCATTCCCTGACCAAGATCAGATCAGGATGGACGTCGCGAGAGCGAGATATCGCTCGAAGATAGATTTATCCAACGCGTATGAACAGGTACGCGTGGACCCAGAGGACGTTAAGAAAACAGCCTTTTCGACCATCTTCAGTACATTCCTGAGTCAGGTCATGCAGCAAGGAGACTGCAATGCCCCTGCCACATTCCAGTGACTCATGACGGTGGTACTGCGAGAGTACATTGGACAGTTCGTCCATGTATATCTCGATGATATATTCATGTTTAGCAACACGCTCGAAGAGCACGAGAGGCATTTGCGACTCGTGCTCGATGCCTTAACAAAGGCGGAATTCTATCTCGAGCGTGAAAAATGCGACTTGTACACAGAAAAGCTCAATTGCCTCGGGCACATGATCGATGAGCATGGTGTCCACGCAGACACAGATAAAATGGCGAGGATACGCAAGTGGAGGAAGCCTCACAACCTGAATGAAGTACAACGATTTGTTGGACTCATCGAGTACCTGGCACAGTTCATGCCAGACGTGTCGGCATACACCACACCGCTCACGGGCATCCAGAGGAATGGTCACCCTTTCCTCTGGCGAGAAATCCATGATCGATGTTTCCAAGCGATCAAGGACCTCGCATGCAAATATCCGATACTGAGGCCGATAAACCCTGCCTCGGACGAGCCGATTTGGCTCATATGCGATGCATCCTTGTACGGAGTGGGCGCACTCTACGGACAGGGAGAAGACTGGAAGACATGCCGCCCGGCTGGGTTCATGTCGAAGAAACTAACAGACGCCCAACATAACTATCGGACGTTCGAGCGAGAAACGCTTGCAATACTCGAAGCGCTTCTCAAATGGGAGGATAAACTCCTCGGATTCCCATTCAAAATCGTTACCGACCACGAGGCACTGAAGTACCTCTCCACTCAACAAAAACTGTCGAGCCGACAGATCCGATGGACGGATTACCTGTCCCGATTCAACGCAGAAATCGTCTACGTGAAAGGAGTCGAAAACAAAGTTGCCGACTGCCTATCCCGTTACTATGAGATGGAAGGAGGCGAGGGAGTCCAGAACGAATGCGTCGATTGGGCAAACGCAGACGTGAGGCTCGACCCAGAGGGGGATGACCTCCCCCAAGATCGACTAAGGGAACTACGACTTGCCTCGATGAGAGCAAGTCAAGACGACGTGAGGCGCAGCAATAGACTGCGCGGGAAGCAAGAGGACCGCCGTATCGAAGCAGCAGAATTGCGTGAACACGCAGAACCGAGTAGGGAGAGAACAGCTCCCACACGCACGAGTGAAGACCTCACTCTACTCGAATCCGCGGGGCAATCGCCTGCCACCCGCACTCACTTCCACCAGCAAGACAGCTTCATGGAAGCTGTAAGAACCGGATATAAGGACGACCCGGTACTTGCGAAGGTGGCTGAGAAGCCAAAACATCACCCCACGTTCAGCATGGACAGCGGACTGATCCACGCTGTGAACAGTGGAGGAGAAAGAGTCCTCTGCGTTCCACGAGCGCGATGGAAGGGGGACTCGATGACCGCATGTATCATCGATCACGCACACAAGGTGCTGGGACACTTAGGTGCGCTGCGAACGGCGGATTATATCCGCAGGTGGTACTGGTGGCCAGGACTCGGCAAGGAAGTAGATCGATTCTGTCGATCGTGCCCTGTTTGCCAGACGATGAAGACGAGCAACGAGAAGCCAGTGGGGCTGCTACATTCTCTGCCGATTCCCCGAAGACCCTGGAATTCCATCGTGATGGATTTCGTGGGACCGTTCCCTGAACAAGGTGAGCACGACTACTTGTGGGTCGTGCTCTGTCGCATGACTTCACTGGTACACTTGGTGCCAGTGACTACGACTATCCAAGCCTCGCAATTAGCATGGCTCTTTGTAAAAGAAATTGTCCATTTACATGGACTACCTGAAACAATCGTCTCTGACCGAGACACCAAGTTCACGTCGCAATTTTGGAGAGAAACGCATCGACTTCTCGGAGTAAAACTCCTGATGTCAACAGCATTTCACCCCCAAACGGACGGAGCGTCTGAATGCTCGATCAGGACAATCGCGCAGATCCTGCACAGCATGATCTCGCCAGATCAGAAGGACTGGGTTGAGAAGGTACCCATGGTTGAGTTCGTGATCAACTCGAGCGTGAGTGGATCAACTGGGTTCGCACCCTTCGAGCTCACATATGGGTACATGCCTCAAATGGCACAACTCGAGCACAGAAGTGCTCCAAAGACGGCGCCTGGCATCCAAGGATTCGTCTGCCAGGCGCGGGACAACCTAGCGATGGCCCTTGATGCCATCATTGAGAGCCATGTGATACAAACGCATCATGCTAATAAAAAGAGGAAGGATCCCCCGACACTGGATGTGGGGGGGTTAGTGTATCTATCTACCAAAAATCTTACCTTGCCTAAGGGACGAGCTCAAAAGCTCTTGCCCAAGTACATTGGACCAATGAGAGTCGTCGCAAGTAATCCGACGACGGATAATTATACTATCGAGCTGCCTCAGCAGCTCAAAGATCGACGAATACGCCCTACCTTCCATGTCAACTTGCTGAGGCGACACGAGCCCAACAACAATAGGCTCTTTCTGAAGCGGGACGCCCAAGCCTTCTACGACATGGGCAACCCAGACGACACTGAATGGCTCATCGATGAAATAACCGCCCACCGTTGGGTGGGCAACAAAGTCGAATTCTTGGTAAAATGGAACCTGGGCGACTCTACTTGGGAGCCGCATGCACACTGCAGGGACCTTGAAGCGTTGGAGGATTATCTCGAGCTCCATGGAGCTCAGTCAGTACAACAACTGCCCAAGGGCAGTCAGCACACGTGTAGCGTGCACGATTGACTACATGGTAGTCTAGAAAGCAGCATTGAAGCGAACAAGTGTGGAACTCTCACAGTTACCTCACATAATCGTTGGTACCGCCGGCACGTGTCGGTCTGGATTACACGTGTCAAGAGTCTCCATTGTTTCGGTCCACTGTCAATTTCCATACATTCGCTGACTTTCAATTTTGACTTCCATCAATTTTCACCTTGTTCCTCGCCCATCCTGCTCTCTTCCCATTACCACATCCACTGCACTCTCACCACGCCGATAACTAGCATGTCTGACAACCGCTGCCGCTCACCTTCCCCGTCTGCGCGCCGTAGTCACACAGACGACACCTCTGACGAGCCCATGTCCCACCAGGACCGGGATTGTTGTCACTCTGACAAGAGGAGGGCGCCTCGTTCGCCCTCCCCTCGTCATTCTCGTCCTCCTTCTCACGAAGGGCGACACGAGAAACGTCGGCGTGTAACAGTGCACGATGCTTCTCCTTCCCCTGACCAGTGGTGTGCCACCACTACCGGTCTTTTACTCCACGACAGGGACCACCAGTGCCCCACATGCTTGGAGTACCAAAAGCACGTCTCCCTGGACATCATCCATCATGGACGCACGTGAAGACTGCCTACGGTGTCTCGCGCGCGTCTTCGGGTGGAATGCCCACATGTCTGGCCTTGAGGATGGCCAGTCTGGCAGTCTGACAGTCTGAGGGGGTCTGACCACTCTGACTGCTCTGACTGGTCTGGACTATCTGGCAGTCTGACACCCTAGGGGGTCTGATCATTCTGACTGATTGGCTGGTCTGGAATGATCTGAAGTGTCTGACCGTTCTGACTATCTGGGGGTTCTGATCAGTCTGACTGGTCTGACATGTCTGGCAGGGTCTTAAATGTTTGACTGGTCTGATTGGTCTAACCACTTTGACTAGTCTGGACTGTCTGACTGGCCTGACTA
>Ga0307518_10001896_pt1 | contig 15480 bp, 15 predicted proteins | sample 25_EM_MG_FD_203889 | JGI IMG/M metagenome (GOLD analysis project Ga0307518, IMG submission 203889) | Populus trichocarpa ectomycorrhiza microbial communities from riparian zone in the Pacific Northwest, United States - 25_EM | ecosystem: Host-associated > Plants > Roots > Unclassified | place...
TTTGACAGTTCAGCCAGGATGGGAGGAGCAGGAGTGGTGGGAGTGGCAGCAGGAGTAGTGGCAGCCTCGGCAGCAGGAGCAACAACAGCAGCAGTTGTAGTGATAGAGGCGCCAGCAGTGGGAGTGACAACAGGGGGGAAAGCCATGGGGGGGGGAATGGCAGTAAGCATAGGTGGGGCAATAGCAGCTGGGATTGGAGGCGTTGGTGGGAGTGTTACACGTGCTTCGCGTTGAGGGCGGCGAATCCGAGACTCCTCGCCAGCCTGCTCATATGATTAGTGTATAAAAATAGTGATGTGTTAGTTGAACTTACAGAGATGACCGTTGATCTGGAATCGCCAGACCGATTCACATTTTGAATCCCTGGACAACGTGGTTGGATGGCCATCGCCATGTGCGATGTTACTACGTTATCAAGTCCTTTGGCAATTTGCACGCCATGAGCGAGTTGCGTCGCATATGAAGGATATCCACTATAGTAGGGTGGATTGGGGTTGAATTGGGGTGGATGCTCTGAAAACAAACGAGGGTCTTGAGGTCTTTCACTGCTCAGACCGAGAAGTTGTTCGTTTCATTTTAGTCGGGGATATTTCTACATGATCTATCAGTGGAAGTTTGACAAGCTGTGGGCAGACTTACTCAAACTTCTGGCATCGTGATCAGATGTACAAAGGTGTATAATCTGTACTAAACGGTTGTTGGTGGTATTGCACACTGGATGGATGGAGGTGTGTGCACCAGTGGGGCTTGCGAGACAGGCAACTTTAAATTCAAAACAACAGCTATCGGCATACAGCGCGCATACACAAAAATATCGGCCTATCGTATCAGTCTCCCCATAGTTCATAGTCCAATGAATTCGACGGGATTCCATCATCCCATGCAGTGATACTGGCTATTTTGGTCAGCGAACTCATCATGATCACCTGAACGAATTGGTACTCACCGTGTGCTCAAACTTAGAAATTGGGGTCATCATCAGATGAAAGGAGCCCCATGAAAAGGAGTGTCCTATCCTCATCCGAGGACTCATCATCATCTGACCAGCTAGCCCGTGAATCCATGACTTCTTTCATCTGATTAGTTTGGCCTTCAGCAATGGTCAGTGCAACAAGTTCATCTGCATATACCGCACGGTGGTATCCACCGTCATCCTCTATGTCTGATAATCCACGACGATCCAATAGTTCCTCGAGTATATCCAGTTGTGCCTTAGCGACAGCAAGCTCTCCTTCACGTTGCCCATGAACAGCAGACAGATAATCTTTGCGTTGTTCGGTTGATTCAACTTCTGCCAATGCGAGGGCAACACGGTGTGCGACGCAGTCACGATCTGCTCGCTTGGATTGGTAGGCTTTCAATAATACCCTATTGGGGATCATAGAAAGAGTTTTGATGAAAAGTTCCCTGCCCTGTGGCAGAAAACATGAGTTAGTTCAACGGCTGAACCGATCATCACAACATACCTGAACAACATCTTGCATTGACATGCCATTGTGAGATGATGGTCCTATTGTCCTTGCTGAAAAGCGAAGTTCCAGCGGAGTGGCCCCATCTTTTCGTGAGTAAGGATGAAAGTGTTTATACATGCGTTGCTGGGCTTCGACTGTGCGGTCCCTGACAGAAACAGATCGGGTCTGAGTCTGTAATTGCAGTCGCATAATGAGGAGTGACAACTAAGAAAACATTCAGTGGTTAGAGTCGGGGCCTGAACCAGGAGGATGATTACCTGTCGGTTTCTTGGAACCGTCGTCTGATGGGAGTTTTGCATTGAAGTGAGCAGACTCGAAGTCCTCCCTTGGACTGGGTAGTTGTATTGAGTTCTCTGATGAGGAGACTGACTGAGATAGTCCAGGTACAGCAGCTGAGTTGTCTTGGATGTTGTTCATGCTATTGAATGACATATAATGATGGTGGAGTGGAGGAGAGGGGTGGTGAGGCTGTGCCGGCGTGAGTATCTGACTTTGAAAGACTTAGAAGAATTCTTGCGGTGCATACTCCAGTGCATACTCATCCAGCAGTCATTCTCTCCACCAGCTGATCGTCATCACACATGGAAATTGATATCCGCTGTCTCAATTGTAGCTTGCAATTCTCATCTCCCAATGTGCTGACACATCACTTTAACACAGATGGTGTACAATGCATTTCTACCCTTGAAGACAATGTCCAAATCCCAACACCTCCTGCATTTAGACGAGGTGCAGGAGAAACCAATGTTACAGGGCAATATCACAAAGACTCTGGATATGTCTATGGAAAGGGCAATATGCTATTGGACCCCTTGAAGGCGCATGAATATGAGAGATGTCACGAGCACCAAGTGTATTATCCATTTGCTGATGAGGGCGAATGGGAGCTTGCAAAGTTCCTTGCACTTAACTTGAACAAAACACAGATCTCCCAGTTCTTAAAATTATGATGGGTGTGTTTACCTTGTTGCATTGATCCTCATCTCATCACACCCAAATAGTTTGATACCTGTCCAAAGCCAACGTTTGAAACTACGGATCGACTTTTTGGCTGGTTGGCAAATCTACCCACAGGACCCGAATGGAAGTCTACCAAAATTGATATGAATGGTCTTGAAACAACGCATGACGCTCGTTTGATATGGCGCGATGGTCTGGAAGTAGTCAAAGATTTATTCTCCAACCCCGTATTCACTGACCACATGACATACAATCCCCACAAGGTCATGTGTGGTACGGAGCAAGAGTATAGTGAATTCTTTACAGGCACGCGTGCTTTCGAAATTCAGGTGAGTCATTGGCAACTATTTTTCAGAGTCTTTCACCAATATATTGTCCATCACATCACAGGCACAGCTCCCTATTGGATCTACGATTGTCCCCATCATTCTTGCTTTGGATAAAACTCCTGTTACACGTCAAACTGGGGGGTTAGAGATGCACCCTGTTTTTTTAACTATCGGGAACATTGCATCGGATATTAGGATGCAAGCTACATCACACGCATAGCGTTGTGTCGCATTCATCCCATCTCCCGAGTTCAACATTCATTCAGATTACCGAACACTTCTCCTATCGCAGGTATTCCACTCGTGCTTGGATGTGGTAACTGCATCATTGAAAGATGCCGCAAAAAATGGAATCGCTCTCATAGATCCTAGCGGATATATTCGCAATGGCTACACCCCCCTTGTTTCCTATATTGCAGATCTTCCCGAACAACAACTCATCGCATGCGTAACAAGGAATGCGTCTCCTGTGACCATCGCTGAGATGCCTCAGTTTGGAAATCCCACCCCTGCTGCTCCTCAAACGCGCGAGCACACCCTCTATCTCATAGAGAAGCTGTGCCAGAGTTGCGATGCCTGGGATCTCGCAGCCTTTCTGAAGGCCGCCAAGGCCCTAAAACTTCTTGGTGTCCATCTGCCATTTTGGCGTGACTGGATGTTTTGTGATCCCTTGCTATTCCTTACCGGGGAAGTGCTTCACACCGGGCACAAATTTTTCTTCGACCATGTCCTCAACTGGTGTAAGGTAGTGGCTGGGCCTAATACCCTCGACTCTTGCTTCAGTAGCTTGCATCAACGCATTTTGTTTCGCCACTTTTCGTCTGGAGTGTCTCGGCCACTCCAAATGACTGGACGCGATCACTGCGATATGGAAAGGACAATAGTGCCAATCTTGGATGGTGCAGGCACTGCATCGGATGAGTTCATCCATGCCGTTCGTGCATTGATAGAATTCATTTATCGTGCGCAAGATCCAGTGCACACTGACTCCTCAATCACTGCCATGGAACAAGCACTCGCAGAATTTCATGCTAGGAAGCAAAGTATTCTTGATCTTAGAGTGCAAAGGGGTGGGAAGGGGCCCATTGGCCATTTCAAGATTCCAAAGCTCGAGCTCATGATGAGCTTCGCGCAACAAACAAAGGCGAATGGTCCACTCATTCAATACACCGCAGATGTCCCGGAGCGCCTTCTCATCACGCACTGCAAAACAATGTTTCAGCATACAAGTCGCAATACTCGTACCTATGTGGACCAGGTTGTCGAGATCCTCAACCGCGAGGAAACGATCCAGCTCTTCAATCTCTATGCAGTTCTGCGCCAAGCAGAAAGCTCAGCTCTGGAGAACTTGGTCCATGCCAAGCACAATGAAGTGACAGTTATTGACCCCACCTTGCAATTCATCCAGCACGTTGTACCTGAGAAGGAGTCGACATTCCGTGGCCCTCACCCATTCTGTAATCACTTCGACAACCCAAAAAGTTTCACTTCAACACCTGGCAATGTAGCGCTTCATGTCACTGTCCGACCTGATCACAAAGCTTTATCCATGGTGGCCATGCAGGCCCTCTACTGTCTACCAGATCTTTCGACTCTTATTTCATGCTACGTGGGTGATGCTTCACGTGGTAATTCAATCAGGTGGGATTCTCAAGGGAGTTTAATTGCATGGAACAAATTTCAAATCCAAACGCATTCATCGTTTCGTTCATGCTTCGTGAATAAAAGCCAGGTTGTCCAAGCTCATCCGCCCTCTAACGAATACCCACTTGGATACTGCGATGCAGTGCTGCTTCGTCGACCTGGCAACGTTTATGGTATGTTTTGGGCTACCTCCACACTCCTCACTCACAATTCTTTAGTTGTTGCTCAAGTCCACGCTATCTTCAAGCTGAAAGCAACAAGCCTACCGGAAGATATCACTGCAACCCCACTGTGTTATGTCCGCCTGTTCCATGTCCTTCCATTATCTGCAGGTAGGCCCAGTGTTGGATTGCACCAAGTCGAGCATGTAGATCCTTTGACAGGCATCGCGACAGATATTGTTCCACTAACTGATGTGTTTCATGTGCTGGACCTCGTACCTGTTTTCCATACGGCTTTCCCTAATGTAGAACCAAACAGCAAAACATGTATGGAAGGCTATGCATGCTATTATTTGAATACGTTTGCTGACAAGGAGACATTCCATGTTCTACATCTACAATCACAGTACTAGTCACTTTTCTTGTACTATGCAATATTACAGTTGTGCATATCTACTGACAATAGTGATCATATCTCTTTGATACGCGAGATAGAATCTTGAGATATTGAGTAGCCAATGAGCAGCCTCCATCTCATGGTCGTAAATGTCCGTAAGCTGTCAAATCTCTGCCGAGCGCGTATTTCATTTCAGTCGTCTTGCAGATGTGGCACAATAAGACGCTGGCTGAATAAAATTGTTATGTAAACCAACGTCTAGCCCTCGATAGATACATCGCCGCGAAATGGAACAGAAAACCAATCACACAGGACTTAGTAAATAAAACTTGACAACCAAGCCTCGACCTTGGAGCAAGATCTGACCAGATCACGAACCTAGAGGTTTTAGTGAGTATAACGCCGTCTAACCCCGATGCCTTCTCTGGGTCACTTTAGCCGATCCACGAAGCCCCCACACCCTGTTCCAGCACGGGCAGAGCGAAAGAGCATTTTTCCTCGGACCGAAACCCACCCGGGTCTTCGATATAGTGCATTATGTAGAGCGCAACACTCTTTGTGTGCTCCATACTCAAAGTAGAGTTTGAGTGGCGTGGTGATGAGTTCCGAAGAAGGATATGGATCTACACCCTTCAATATTCAATCCTCGCTCTGGGTTAGCACTATGAGCAGTTGTACCTTGACCTTGATAGTTGATAAGGAAAGCAGTGATCATGCCTTGCCGATTTACAACAAAAGACATGGGATGTCCTTGACGCAAATTTGAATATTGAACCGTAATTGATTGATCCACGTGTGAATACACCCATTGTCTGCATGTCGTTTCTGCCGCGATATATGTATTGCATGCACACCAACTCTCAACATATGCGAGATTGAGTCAACTAACTTAGACCCTCTTTGGTCAGTACAGCTGCGGGGTTAAGGTGGTCATATGTACAAACTTCCGTGATCAGGTCCGCCAATGAGGAAAAAGCGAGGCATTGCCCAATATTGCAAGATTACATTACATTAGTGGTCACTGGTCATGGCAGGGGGGGAATTGACAGAAGTTTGGAATCTAATTTTTCTTCGCTCCACATCTCCCTTGCACCACAAATACTCCAAGGTTGTGACTTACGTTAACTCCCAGGTCAAGTCTGACCGTGCATCTTAACGTAACGTGTTCGTTTGACGGGATCCTCGGCCTGCCATTCAGCAGCAGCAGGTCCTTAAGAAGAAACATGTGGCAATGTCATGTCTGTTCCCCCGTAAATCACTCCATGATGTATTTACTGTGGATACTAGATAGACAGCGGGCGCAAATTAGCATGACGGAATGCGTGACTACCGTGCCGGAGGCTATATTCGATTGCCCTCACCGTATTGACCTTGACTATCTTCCACGTGTGCTCGCCCACTCCCTTCCATTGAGAATGCATCGTCTGCATGCGTTTCTGAACCCAAAGAAGACCTACAGTGACGTGGTTTGGAATCGAATCTTTTTCTTGTGTAGATCCTGGGAGACCTCGAGTAACTGGAATGATCATGGACAAAGTATCGAAGGATGGAAATATGAATGTACCTGATCACAACCGCGTAAGTCGGGCAGCCCTTAATAGTGTTCCTGTTAACGAGAAAATTTACACAAAGAAGACATGCTCACTCCACCTGGTGGTTCCTTACGCTACCCGAAAACAACAAACAAACATACACTCACTTGCGCCCGAGGGGTATAAAAGCCTCACTGGTCCGACCAGTGCTCTCCAGCAAAGACCCTCAGTCCCAGCTAGTCAGTCCACCAATCCCCATAACTCAGTCAAAATGTTCTTCCGCGCATCTACCCTCCTCTTGCCAGTGATTGCCCTCTCCTCCGTCGTCGCTGCCGCCCCAGAGCCCATCACCGCCCGCACTGGTAGCAGCTGCAGTAATGGCACTCTGCAATGCTGCGGATCGACCTACAAGGCAAGTTATCTCATTTTATTTATTTCCGAGACGGCGGTTAACCAGTTACTTGTGCATTCGTAGGCTACGCAAACCAACGCCAATCTACTCGCGGGGCTCCTGGGAATCGTCGGCAGCATCCCCATCGTCGGCCCTCTCTTCGCCATCAACTGCTCTCCTATCACCGTCATTGGTGTCGGAGGTGGAGCTAGCTGCACCCAGCAGTCCGTCTGCTGCCAGAAGGCTGTTTTCGTAAGTGTTCCATATGCGGCAATGATAGAAGAGCCCTCCCTGATGCGTTGCACAGAATGGCCTTGTCAACGTTGGTTGCACTAACGTTAGCCTGTAAAATGTAATGAAATATCATGCCGGTGGAACGCGTTGAGGCTGTACTGTCTGTAATTGTACTGGATTGATCCGTTTGTGTATGGCAGACTGTCTTCTTGCTATGAAAATTACTGTGATGAAAGTATACTGAAATGGGTCAGTGGTGTCACGAATGCAGACCACATCAGAGGTCGAGTATCTGTACATACCTGGCAAGTTAATTCGAATGGTATGAATCATTTCATCTTGGGAACGCAAATATAAGGATAGGTAAGGCGAACCACTATTGGGCACAACAATGTATTTGGCTTCAGGGTGGGGGTTAATGGGAGCATAGTTCCTAGTCTGAAGCGGCACATATAATTAGTCCTAGGCACTTACTACTGCTAAACCGCATCCAGAGAGGTCCCCTGTAGTGACTAAAACTGACCGAGTGTGCTATCCCGAGGGCTGCATAGTGGCTGCACGTCCACCACAAGGTGTGGTTGTCGCGGGAGAACTAGTTTGAGGCCTTGAAATCCAAATTTCGAAGACTGACAGTTTTTTACAATCATCCAGGCACCACTCCCAGTGTCACGTATCCCTCGTTGGATCTGGATTGAAAGGCGGCTGAAGCGAGTAAAGCTGGATCGACCTAGAGCGCCAGAAAAAAATGATGATGATTGCAAGGGAACTCGTTTTAGGTCCCCCTCGCTGCTTGACGAGCTTTCGACAGGTCGTATCAGCGGGGCTACAAACCGCTCTGAAAAGAAGGTGATGCGTATCAACATCAATGGAAGTTGGACACAAGTTTCTGTAGGTTTGTTGCAACACCTACGGTAGCTACCGTTTTTAGGTGTTGCACTGTTCACAGTAGTTGGTCTACCGCTACATATTGCAACGCACTATTGCACCTTTTTGTACAACTTACCCGCCCGCCATTGCAACATCCCCTCCGCCATTGCAACACAACCCGTGCAACATTGCAACGTCCCGATCACTATTGCAACGTGGCCCGGCCACCTGCCATTGCAATATAAGTTTTCTGCGCGTCCCTTGTCTTTGGGCCGCATCTGGGACTTCCAGTCGCAGGTTGTTAGGGTTAGGGTTACACGGACAAAACCGACGATCGACGCGCTTCCACGGATCACGTGCGCGTGTGCTTCGAACGCGTGGTGGTCAATGGCAGAACGACTATATATCCCTCCTGACTGCGCTGCCCTGTCGATCTTCCCTCGTACCTGATACAGTCCTCCGTGGACGAAATACCTCTATGCAATCCTATAGAACAGGCAATCTGAGCCTCGAAAAACAAGCTGTCCTCAGGGATCTCGACCATGTCGCTGTCGTGCCGCTCGATTATTTCAACACTGCTGTCTTGCCACCCCTCCACCCACGGATAAACATTGGGGAGATCGAAAGTCGCCTAACAAATTCCAGAGTATTGTCCATGAAATCAGGTCGATGGGCTGCATTTCCACGAGATCCAGAAAAAGAGGCAAGCCATGAAGACACAGTCTTCGGCGGACTATGTCTGGTTTTTGATGCAATAGTGCAAGCGGCGCAAGGAATTACTGGCACCGCATCTAAACTTAGCTTTGTGCAGAAGCCCGCCACTCCACCTATGTCTGAACGGACAAATACCTCTCGTCCTGATGCTTATTTACTCTTGGTCAACAAAAAAAGTGTCGGCAAGTATGCAAAACGTTCTGTGCACTGCTGGGATGACATTGCAGTTTCTTTTGAGTTTAAGAAATGCGATGGGCGATCGGGGAACGAGCGTATAGATGTGAGTCATACCCTCCTCTCGAACTTTATGGGCTTAACATCGTGACAGAATGAAGAGAAAGTGATCTGGAACCTTCATCATATTATGCGTAGCGACCCTTGTCGGCGTTCGACGTTCGGAGTAACGGTCGAAAATACCCAAATGAGATTATGGTTTACTTGCCGATCCGTGACTATTGTGAGCGAACCATTCAATTTTATCACGGTCAGTCTCCATGTATCTTTCTGATCTGTGTGAGGCTCATGTTCAAAATTTGGCAGTCGTGTGACCAGATGATCCGCTTATTTTGTTCGTTGGCGTTTGCAGAGGATCATGAACTTGGTTGGGATCCGACCGTTCAGAGAGTACTTGTCGATGACGGGATTCAATACGACATTTCACTGCAATCACCAGAAGGATTGATTTCTGTTTACCGAACAACGAGGATCATCTCGGATTTCGGTGCCGAGGCATTAAGAGGACGGGCAACGCGCGTCTTCGAAGCTTATCCTAGACCAGATGCCGAAGCGAGCCCAGCAGGCACTCCTAAGCTCGTCGTAATCAAGGATTCATGGAGGGACTGGGATCGGAAACGGGAAGATGAAATCCATGCCGAGATCTTTTCTGACTTAGAGAAGGCCAAGGGGACCGAGGCGGCAAAGGCAGACATGAGGTATTTCCTCACGATTCGCGAAGCAGCAGACGTAGCGGTGGACGGGAAGAAAGATGACACGCATCTATTACTACACTATTCACCACTCCCACAAGATTGTTGTTGGCATACGATTTCCGCTGATCCGGCTTTGAGTCGGACCCGTCACACATCCAGTGTAGGATATCCTCCATCTGATAATTCCTGCCGGGATACCCCCAAACCTTTTAAGATCCACCACAGGACCCATTGCCGTTTAGTTTTCGAAGAAGTTTGCACGACTGTGTTCGAGCTCGCGAACCTGGATGATGCGTTCGAAACACTCCGGGACGGCCTTCAAGGTTTGTTGTTAACGTCGTTCGAGTCTGTCCTGTTAATGAAACGTTGAATTATAGGACTTCGTGTATTACATAGTGTCAACTGGATCCACCGGGACATCAGCCCTGGTAACATTATGCGGATAGACAAGATGGGGAAGATAGCCGATTTGGAATATGCTAAGCGAATGGGCTCTGACCAAAGCCACGAAGTACGCACAGTGAGTTGTGTATGTCTACATCCAAAGTATTGTCAACGACATAGCTGCGAAGGGAACCATCGACTTCATGGCTTGCGAAATCGAAGTTCAACAATATATCTTTCACAAACAATCACATGGTGGTCCGGCTCGACGCTTTCGAGCGGACGTCGCTGACGTTCTGCGTAAACGCCCGCAAATTCCATTCACATCCAACCCTCTGCATGATTTGGAGTCCTTGTGGTGGATCCAGGCGTGGCTGTTACACTTTTATGTCGATCGAGATGGCCGAGAGCGCTCTACCGAACAATCAGCCAAGTATCAGAGCCTGTTCCCTGGGTTGTTATTAGGGGGATCACGCGTTCTTTCCCTACAAAGACCAATGGATTTTGACATACTTCCAGAGGGTTTTCAACGATCAGCACTGGTAGTTGAAGACATGCGTAATGTGCTTCTTGAAGTATACTTGGAGTGCGAGCGAACACTACCACCGACATTCCAAGATCACCTAGAGACACTCACGACTTTCTTTACCGAGGCACTGCAGACTGCTACTGCGCTATCGAAGAACGTAACGCTACACGTACCCGGGAAACGTAAAGAGCCGGACCAGGGTGGTGAGGAGAGTCAACCTAAGAAACGTAGCAAGGCCTAAGGTCACTGCTGTCCACGGAGCAGAAAGAGGAAAATGAGTCCATGTGGCGCTACTCTACACCATTCGCGCATGGGAGGGGAATGCTTATATCAGTTAGGGTGTCCTGTGTATAGACCAAAAATCAGCTTTTATGTCTGATCGGATGTGGACGACTCATATGTGGTGTATGCAGTGAAGGTCGGATCTTGCATGTGCAAGCTTGTCGTCCGTAGCATAAGAGCTACTAGTTCGGAAACCCGAAATGTTGCCCGAATGTTCTTTTCCATAGCTTGGACATGTTTGGATAGGTTTGGAAGGGTTAGCAGATTTTATACCCTGCCTAAGGACTTTGAATTTGAACCTTGTCTCGAAGATGGATTATCAAGCTGATCTTAACAACCAACGACTCATATGGGCCTCTGTTGCTTCACTTGCTGCTTCATTATCCCACTTTACTGTTGAATCATTTATTTCTTCTATGGCTAGGCAACACAGTGGCCCACCGGCTTCTTGGAATGACAAGGAAACCGCAGCATTGATCCAATTCTTGCATACAAATCATGCAGAGGCAGGCGACAATGGGAATTTCAAGAAATGTACGTACAATGCTGCTGCAGAGCACATCAGTGGGCTCCTTATAGAAAGGTGGTGGTCTGCACAGGGAAGGTCTAGCCTAAGGAAGGGAGAAGGAGAGGAGATCTGTAGAATAACCTCAGTATGCTGGCAAGCTACTATATATTAGTATATACCTGTAGAATAACTACAAGGTATCAGTAAGTATGTGGTGGTTAGTAGGTGGTACTCACCCTCAGTATGCTGGCAAGCTACTGAGGGAACTATAGTAATAGTAACTCTACTCTAGTGCGATGAAAGCTTATGTAAGTAGGTAAACATACCACAACAGTTCTGTTTATCTCCAACACTCCTCACATCTGGACCACCAAAAACCGGTGAATCAGTGAAGAACAAATGGACCAGCTATGTAAGCGTTCGACTGATTGTTGATTGTCTTTGATGAATCATCGTGATATCTCCCAGTTTCAAAAGACATTCACAGAAATTGAGGAATATCAACAGAGGTCAGGATGTCACTGGGACAATGATCTTGGTGCTGGAATTGAAGGGGAAGATGCATCAAGCATCTTCAAAGATTATGTGAAGGTCTGTAGTCTTTATTCCTCTCCTTTGTTCATGACTAACTGGCCCTCCAGACCCATCCCCATATGTGCCATTTCAATAACAAGGGTTGGGAGTATTATCATCTCGTACAAGCCATTATTCCAACCAATACTGCTCGTGGGACAAATGCGTTTACCGCAGGTACACCTGGTAAGTGTGCTATTAAATTGGATGTGGGTACACTGCTGACATCTACCCCAGCGGAACAAGATCCATCCAGCATTCCATCCTCCAACACCATTCTCCCATCACCCAATACCATTGTGCCACCATCTAGTTGCCCCCCATCCCCATCTAGTATCATGCCACCACCATCCAGTAATGCTCCACTGCCACCCTCCAGCAGCCTTCCACCCCCCACCTTCAACCCGAACACTTCCTCTACTGGCAGCAAGCAGTCACATTCTGAAATGGACAATGGGGGGATGTCTGCCTTCCCATTTTCCCAAGATTTGGATGTTCCTATGGCCCCTTCAGCAAAGAGGGCAAACCTGGGCTCAGCTGTGAGCTATGCCAGGTCTAGAGCCAGCTCGTGCATGGCTCTTTCTCCAGGACAAGAGACCCTGATGCTTGGTATGCAAGGCTCACTCAACTTGCTTACTTCAAGTATCAGCAGCTCGCTACAACTGGTGATGCCCACAGCTCAACTTGTTTCAGAGAAGTGTGTGCAGGCACTTCAAATGCTGAAGCTACAAGACGATGATCTCCCAAGGCCCCTCAAAACGTTCATCCGGACTATGATTGCACATGACTCCGGATTTGTCAATGTGTATTTGTTGACGGAGGACAAAGTGGAGCAGCTTGAATATGTGACGCTTGAATATACCAGTAAGACTGGTAACTTCAGTACATTAGCTTAGTGTACCAATATCATGCCATACTACATATGTGATCAATGAAATGTTTTCAGTGCAGAACAGTAGAATTGGTGGGTGTGGAAACTGCTCGCACACTGTGACAATTCCTAGCAATGTAGCATTTATCGTCATGCTAAGTCACATGTACTAGGTCTACATGAATGGTACTAGTCCAAGTCTGATCCTACATTGCCATCCTCTTTGGAGCTGAGTGAATCATTGTCATGATAGTTGCCCTCACGAATGATCTGCTGGTAATCCTCCCACATGTGTTGAGCAATGTGGTCACGAAATTCCCGTACCACTTGCAATGAATTGTCTGCTGGGACATCCTCCTGGACCTCCCCTGCAAACCCCCAACCCCTTCCCCATTGTGTGCCACTTCCCCATTGTCTTGCCCCAGCACTGGACCTTCATTACCATCATGAATGCAGATAAAATTGTGGATTGCACATAGTGCGACGGGGATACATGCCTGTGTGTAAATATTGTAGTAAGTAGTGCCATGTAAATGAAAACATACCTGTATTTGCATCTTGTACTTGGGTGACAGAAGGAGAACACGAAAGCGACGTTTCAGCACACCAAATATCTGCTCAACTACATTCCTTGCAGATGCATGTCTCAAGTTAAAGAGCTCTTCTTTATTGACAGGCCTACAAAGATCAGTACAACCAAATTAATGTAGTAGTAAATAGACATACCTTAATTGTGCATGGCACCACTCAGCGAGATGGTACTGAACATTGCAATATGGGACAAGAAGTTCCCGATGGTGTGGAAACCTGAAGTTGGCAAGAAAGAATTTACCCTCTGGGATATGTAGATCTTTTGAGCAGGCATCCTGATAGATATGCACATCTGTTGCAGAACCCTCCCATCTGGTGAGAGTGTAGGTGAAAAGGAGGTTGAAGTCACATGCAAAGAGACAGTTCTGTAAAAGAAAACCCTTGTGGTTTCGGAACACTGCCCGCTGACTTGATGGTGGGGCAGCGTGGATGTGGCTGCCATCCAGTGCACCGATCGCATCCTTGAAGTATGGCCAGAATCGAGGGTTGTTGCGTATCACCTCATGAATGTCCGTTGCAGCAGGCATTCAAATGTACTTTGTGTAGAATGGGGTAGACGAGAAAATAAAGATCATTTTGCGAAAGTAGCTAAAACAAGTCAGCATACACGTAGGTTGGATGATATAGCAGACATACCATGACACTGTTTCATTAGATCACTGAAACCGCTCACCAGAGTGTCTGATGCTGAGCCCAGTGACACTCATATACAAGAAGATCGCTAGTTGCTCTTCCAGCGATACAAACTTAGAGTCATCATGTCCAAGCTCATGAAGCTCGTCAACAAGCCCAACAAAGATGTGTGCGTGCATTCCAAGTTCACATCTAATGTGGTCTGGATGACCGATCAGTAGTTCGATGACCCAGGCTTCACCGGACAGAGCTGAAGTATGATAGGGGATGGGATTTTTCTTGATTGTATTGAAATCGATTATGGTTGCGATCATGGACATATAAGCACTGGCAACAATGGTGGCATGTTGCAAGATATGCTGCCATTCTTCCACTGCAAGGGGAGTGGGATCACCATCATCGATGTCCATGGAGAGGCTTAGGCTAATCAGCAGCTGGCTTTGAATCTTTTGGACTCCAATTGCAGTGCTGCCACCTGTTGCCACCCATCCAAACATGTCCAAACTATGGAATAGAACATTCAGGCAACATTTCGGGTTTCCAAACTAGCTCTAATAAGTGCTGTCTTCCTGTCCTGAGATTCATCATGGTGCCAATGAAACATCACAATGGCCACTCTTTCTTCGACTCGAGCCTAGTGAGGATGGGGTGTACCCCAAAGGGACATTCTTTTTTTTGAATCAATTTAAGTGCATTCAGGGAACTACTAGGCCCTATGTCGCACTAAACTATTGTAGTTCTAGCTAGGCCTGCCTCTCCCTCGGTGCACAAATGCCCTGCTGGCAGGGTCATAGACCCCCCAGCAGTCGTTGCCATTCCGGGGACGTCCTATTGTGCATTCCATCATGGAAATCATAGCGAAGCTTGAGGTGTTCATACAACTGGGTGATCATGCCGTTATGCAAGTAGGTCGTTGCTGCCACCATTCCGCTGTCACGCACCAAACAGGTTTGGTACAGTGAACATGGAAGATAACGTCAATATCAAATGATCCTGATGTGAAGGATGAGCATGACGGAGCCTCATCGTAGCCATCTATCGCACAAGAAGACTATCCTGATGCAAGAGATGACTGCCGACGCTGACAGTCATCACTCGCACAAGAACCGCCAAGAAGCAGAAGAAACTGAAGGAATAACGTCCATTATGGTATGAGAAAGGAATGCGCACTACTGCAGTCCAACTCCCATACCAGAACAAGCAAAGAAGCTGAAGAATTGATGGAGAAACGAAGGAAAGAAGAGAAGAAACAACGTTAGCGCTCAAATGTCATTTTTAGGCGCCCAGTGCCGGCATTCCGATATTTTGAATAGCTCCACCGTTTCCAAAGCTATCAGGCACATGACTATACTGTCAGAGAGCCTAGAGCATGGTCTATCTGCCTGTCAAGTTCCGACGTGGATCCGTTCATTTCCCACGGAGATATTCCCCCCGCAATCCAGACGTTCATCTCATCAGTCACTATGGAGTCCGTATTTT
>Ga0307518_10001898_pt1 | contig 15461 bp, 20 predicted proteins | sample 25_EM_MG_FD_203889 | JGI IMG/M metagenome (GOLD analysis project Ga0307518, IMG submission 203889) | Populus trichocarpa ectomycorrhiza microbial communities from riparian zone in the Pacific Northwest, United States - 25_EM | ecosystem: Host-associated > Plants > Roots > Unclassified | place...
ACCACTACTCTCCCTAGTTCTTCTAGTCTCCCCAGTCCCTGGGAGCTCTGCCAGACCTCCAGAAGCCCCTGGGTCGAGCGTGCCTCACCTGAGGCAGCAGCAACACCCAACCCCCCCCTACAGCGCGCCGTTCATCCCGTCTTCCACGTTTCCCAACTCGAACCGGCCATACCCAATACCATACCGGACCAGATACAACCTCCTCTGCCACCAGTCGAAGTGGATGGTGAACCGGAGTTCGAGATCTCTGAGATCCTCGACTCCAAAGTTGACCATCGACGCAGATCATGCAAGCTACTTTACTTGGTACGATGGTCCGGTTACGAAGGAACTGACGAAGAAACGTCATGGCTTCTTGCCACTGAACTTGGCAACGCAACGGAACTCTTAGAAAATTACCATGTCCGGTACCTGGACAAACCCGGACCACTCGCGTCCATGTAGTATTACTCTCGCCTCTGTTTCTCTTATCTGTTTCCCCTATCTGTTTCACTCTGTAATCTCACTCACTCCCAAATCAAAGCCACTTCTCTTATAAACAAAAAGTAAAACTAATTTACATTTTCTATTTACAAGGAGTCCGGACCGGACCATCTACTCCGGCACACCGCCGTCAGGGTTCTCCTGCTCCTCTTGGAGCCCCTGTACCTCCTGTTCGACCTCCTCCGGGTCGACCTCCGCCTCGCTGTCTTCCTCGTCCTCGTCCTCGTCCCAGGGTGCCGTGAAGAAACGGCACTCCTCGAGAAAGGTCTTGAGGCTGGCCGTCAGCTGCTCGTTTCCCCTCGCCACCGAGCGAGTGGCATCCGCTACCCGGCGCATCTGTCCGGTCATCTCCTCGACAGCCCCGGTCAGCCTGTCCAGCTGCTCCAGGAACGGTTCAGGGTTGAACCCTGACTGCTGCCCAGACAGCCCCAGTACCTCAACGATGTCGTCGTCGTTGACGACCTTCGCGACCATCTTCTTCTTCTTCCGCTTCTCCCCTCCTCGCGGCGATGTTGCGACTTCCTTCGCCTTGCCCTTCCCTTTTTCCACCACCGGACCTGGACCACCCACCTCCGGCCACTCACACCGCTCCTTGAGCCTGGCGCACTTCATGCATGCGCATTGCTTGGGCTTTTCAGGGTCCCGCTCGCACTTGGCCTTGTGCTTGGCACAACGAACGCATCTGCCAGGAGGTTATTATTAAAAATCATAAAGAAGAATAAAATAAAACACTTACGGGACGTTGTCGTTCCGGTCATCACTCGGACCCACCTCCGGTTCCTCCCTTGCTCGCTTCTTCGACGCCTCCTGCGCCATCACTCTCTGCCTCGCTGCTACCTCTGCAGCCCTCCGCTGCACCTCCGCCCTGTCCTTCTCCGCCTGCTCGCATGCCTGGCGCTCCGCCTCCTCCCTCACTTTCTGCTCTGCCTCCGCCTTGGCACGCTCCGCCTCCTCGCGAGCCCTTGCCTCTGCCTCTTCGCGCGCTCGCCTCTCCGCCTCTTCCCTGCGCTGCTTCTCCTCCTTCTTCACTTGCTTGCGACGATGGTGCTCCTTTGCTTTGGCGTCGAGGACGTCGGACTCGTCCTCGCTACCGGACTGGAGCTCTGGTGTCAAGGCCTTCGTCCAATCCCTGGACTCGGTGGCAATGGGGGCAACGGGGCTGGTGGACTTAGCAATGGCCGACATGTTAGGATCACGGAAAGAAAACTGGGGGGAAAAAAGCAAAACCGGTCTGATCTTTATAGATCCATAATTCGTACTCAGACACTCGCTCCGGACTCCGCATTGTTCTAGGCGACCACGTCAGCCTCGCTGGGGCCTCATGGGTTCGGCCCCTAAGGGGGGGATACTGTTACAACCATGTCCAACTCCGGGTCTTATCCGGTTACTCCGGTCGCATCGCAGCACTACAGCTCAACTCCAGTCGCTCTCACTTACTCCGGTCACGGTCGCGCAGTTACACTTACGCTAAGTACGACCCTTGGTCTAATCCCTGTACAGTCCTTACTGTACCTCACTGTCTACCCTGCTTTGACGTGAGTTCTCTGTGTACTCGATATATCTCCTACCTTGTATCATTTTCACTGGACCTGACCTAGTCCCAACTCCGGTCGTTCCTTGTCCGCCTTTCAGGATGTTTACTTGTCACCGTAAATACTCGTCCCTAGTTCTTACTTAGTATAAGTACTCTGTAATTATTCTGTATACCTCAGTCTGAAATCAACTTAGTCTCTACTCCAGTCTCTGTCTGTCTCCACCTCCGTCTCCGACTCCATCGCCTTGACCGGAACCTACGCAAGGGATCAACGCTCGACCCCCTTGTTGTTGAATCCAATCGGTCTCAACTCCGGCCGGACTAATCCCTTGTCCAGCCCTCTGCCCTTCTCCTTCGTCCGCTTTCGTCCGGACTTGACCGGACCCCCTACCGGAGTAGACCCGGACTTGACACCTGCACACTCCCTTCACTCTTACACTCCCTCCGCTCTTGCACTTCCTCCGGTCGTGCACTTCCTCCGGTCCTGGACATCACTCCGGACTTAACATTAGTTAAGTCCACCTCTGACCCTTACCTGTCCTCTTCCGACCTAGTTCCCTTTACTCCACTGTCCCTGCTTTTCCTCTGTCGTCCCTGTAACACTAGTTCCCCGTTTCTGCTTCCACTCCTGTTTGTTTTCCTGCCCCTGCTTTATTTTCCTGTACCTGGATTATTTTCCTCTCCACTTCTGCTCTGTCCCTTGTCTCGACATTAGGGTGTTTACTTGTCACCGTATATACTCACCTCTAGTTTCATTACTATATAAACTACCAAACTATAGTAGTCCTTACATCAAATCTTGACTAAGATACTCCTCCCTCTGTACTACCCACTATGCTCTCCTTAATCCATCTGTCCACCTGAACTCCTGAACTCCGGCCAACTCCGGTCTCCATCCTATCTCATCCCCTTGGTCCTATGTCCAATCCTAGCAAGTCTCCTACTCGCACAAGGGCAAAAGCCAACTCTGTCCCAGACTCGACGCTAGACCCCTTAGGACTTATCCCACCTCTGGGATGTCCTTCATCCGGACAAGCTGCGATCAACTCCGGACCACTTTCCCACGGTCTGGACTTACTCCCAGTGCTTCTCTAGTGCCCGGACTTCGTCTGTATGACCCGGACTTGATTGTCCACACTAACTAGCACCTACTAGTGTCTGGACTTACCTCCTCATTAGTCCCCTGCATCCCTGGACCTTCTAGTAAGATCGTCGAGGAGAACCGGTCTTGACAGGACATGGCATCATCACAGTCATAAGACGGCCAGTGGTGTACGTCGTAAGTACGGGGACGGTGGTGCATTGTCTGATCATGAATACTAAGAAGCGATGTTGGTTCACCATGGGTCGTAAAGCATGATTCATTAGTAGTCATAGCACCAGCACCAGCAGCAGTACCCTAGGCTGCATCAGAAGCAGAAAAGTCCATATCTGTGAAAGGCGACCAGGCGCAGTGGATGTGTCTAGATTCTGGTGGAGATCCTCAATGCCAGCTGGTGTGGGGGGTGACTTGCCTTTGGTTGGTGGTGCGTGCCCATGATCTAACGGCTTTGTGTCACACAGCGATGACGAAGCCAGCAGGAACTCCATGGGGGGTCCTCAATGCCAGCTGGTGCAGGGACTGACTTGCTTTTGGTTGGTGGTGCGTACCCGTATGCTAATGGCTTTGTGTAACCCAGCAATGACGAAGCCAATGGGAGCTTCATGGGAGGTCCTCGATGCCAGCTGGCAGGTGGGGTGGCTTGCCTTTGGTTGGTGGTGCGTGCCTGTGAGCTAACAGCTTCGTGTCACACAGTGATGACGAAGCTGGCAGGAACTCCATGGGGGGTTCTCAATGCCAGCTGGTGCGGGGGCTGGCTTGCTTTTGGTTGGTGGTGCATACCCGTATGCTAATGGCTGTGTCACCCAGCAATGACAAAGCCGATGGGAGCTTCACAGGAGGTCCTCGATGCCAGCTGGTATGTGGGGTGACTTGCCTTTGGTTGGTGGTGCGTGCCCGTGAGCTAACGGTTTCGTGTCGTGCAACAATGATGGAGCTGACAGGAGCTGTCCTCAATACCAGCTGGTGTGTGTGTGTGGGGGGGGGGGGGGGGGGGGTGCCTTGCTTTTGGCTGGCAGTGCATTCTATAAGTTAACGGCTTCGCACCACACAGCAATGACGAAGCCAACTGAATTTCTTTCATGTGGTGAGGCATAGGGCAATGAAATATCACACAGGGTAGTGGGGTGTCAATTGGGTCGTGGCTGTTGTGGAGGTTGTTGTGAAAAGTAGGGTTGCGGGGGCGCCATGGCCTGGGGTGGTTGTTGGTACATTGGCTGAGACATAATGGGTTGCATGGGAGGAGGTAAGGCGACCTGGTCAGGGGTGAAGTCCAGGGTGGTCTGAATTTTTGTGACGGTCTGTTCAAGCTAGAGAACACATGTGTGAGGGTGGGTGGCGGGTAGTGTGGAGTGACACACCTGTTCAACATAGGCTTTTCACTTTGTGCGATGGTGAACTTGAGCTTGAGCATTACGGCTGCGCTCTGCACGATCGGTCTGCTGTGACATGACAGTGGACTTGCTGCTTGGGTGAGCCACCGAGGACATATAACGTTATCCACCTTTTCTCCAGCATTCATCCCTTAGCCCATGCGTAGGAAGTAGGTCTTGTCTTCCCAGTCCCAAAGTTTGTGATAGGTACTGAAAACACTTGCATCTGTTGAGCAAAAAGTGGGGGCCACTGATGTGTAATGTTGTCCACTTGACGGCAGGGGCCTAAGGAGATCGCGAAAGGTGGTGGGGTCGACTTCATCAACAGGAGGATGTAAGTTGGGTAAGGGCTGGGGCCCACAAAGTCTTCGTGTCCGATTTCTTTTCGTGTGGTAAAGGGCATATGGGATGAAATACAGAAGACCGGCGTGGTCACTCGATGGAGGGGGCTAAGGAGATGGCGGAAGATGGTGGGACTGGCTTCATTGTGAATGGGAGGATGTAAGTCGGGTAAGAGCTGGGGCCTGCAAAGTCTTTATGTATGATTTCTGTTCGTGCGATAGAGGGCGTACGCAATAAAATCCGGAAGCCTGGGGAGTATGAAGACAAAAGCAGGAGTTCAAGGTGGGTGATGAATCAAAGTTGGGATATGGCGATAACATTCCCGTCGCCGATCATAGGATCATATTTGACACTGTTTGAATCAATGGTGATGAATGACAGGTGGTTTTGTTTGTGCCACAGTTTGACCTAAAAAATACCCCAAGGTTAGTTTGGATGAGATAGTATAGGAAGCACAGGGATGGCACACCTGGCCACATGTGTTGGATAGCTGGTAGAAAATAGGAACCAGGCCGTGCTTTTGCTTTTGCGTGTATCTTGTGAGCATACTCTTGGAAGATGACTGCGATCTCACGGAAATTGATGGACCGTGTGACTCAGACAAGCTGTCAGACCTGTTGGGTCAATGTCAGTGATAGCACTGGAAGTCAGGTAGTCATAAAGGGGAGGAGAAAAAGAAAGGAGTAATGTAAACATACACTAGCAGCTTCCGCTTTTCGAAGTCTGATGAAGTTCCGCTGCAACATTTCGGTGTTCAAGTAGGGTGCAAGCGTGGCTGCATTTGAGTTGCTTGCAGAGCCGTGCCAGAATTTCTTTGCGCAATAGGTGAGCCCTTCTCCGGCAGTGACAAGAGGTAAAGCCACTGGTGTAGCATAGTTTTAATGCACAATCCATGCACAATTAAAATAGTACTCATCTTGGATGCCAGGATGACAAAGCCAAGAATGTTCGACGAGGATAAAGCTTGGCTATTTGATTTCAATCACTGTCCATGGAAGAGAAGGTGAGGGCTGCAGTGCAGCGAAGTACATTTGTCATCAGTAGTACTCAGCCGAGTTGCAGCCGAGAAGCAAAATCTTTTCAGTGATTGTAAAACAAAAAAGTCTGATACAAGGGGAGGGGGGGTAAACTAAGTATCTACCAATGTAAAGTCTAAGGTAGAACAGTCCTCAAGTATTGCTCTCTTTGTTGTCTCCAATGTGTCCATCTGCTTGGTTTCCATCATCTGCGTGATCTGTATTGTCTCCGTTCTCATTGCCAATGGCCCCATCTACGACATCATCTTCTTCTACAATCACTCTACTCTTCTTCTTTCGAGGCTTATAGATGGCTTCCCCCCAGTCCTTCCTGGCGCACACGGTTGTCTGCAATGCGTTTCTCGAGTTGGACACTGGTGAGTCTTATCCAATGGCAACCTTTTTTGACCAGAACATCCAGGAGTTGTTCGAGTGGTTCCCGACCGCCAATACAAGAGGGATTTTGAATCGGGAGAAGATTATCCGGCCAGCCAACCAGGGCAAACCCATGCCACTCAACGATGCAACGCTCATAGTTATCGTAGTTCATCCATTTGATATTGTTTGCATTGTCACTCTTGCGTTTCTCGCGAATGATAATAGCTGTTAATCATGATGAGTGGCTGAGCAGTAAAATAGGGATTTTTAAACTTACCAAGTCCTTCCTGTATGATGGACCAGCATTCACTAACAAGCTTCTTGATGCCATGAGAAGGCTCTTGTGTAAAAGCGGCACAAGAATCTGATAGCCAGTAAATCATTGTATTAAACTTGGCATGTTAAAAAAGATTACCAAGCCCTGAGACCACAAAGGATTCGAGCTTGAGCGCCATGCGGCGCGGCTCAAGGTCGAGGACAGCACACACAAATTTCTCCGCTTTCTTTGAGAAGAATAATTTTGGGGGACTAAGATCTTCCACCCCTCCTCTAACAGCAACATAAAATCCTTCAATACCTAGGCGGGAGCATAGTGAGGTCCACTACACACTGTTAGAAGTACTTATTAGGGATTAATTGTAAGCATACCTCTTGGTCCATAGCATCAAAGGATGATTGCATGTCATGTTGAACACCCTTTGGATTGTCACGAACAATCCGCTGCTTCGTGGCATGCAGCTGCATGATTTGGTCTTGGTATGCTGTCTTTTGAGCAGTGGTAAGCTTGGAGTAGTGGGACAATAGAGTCCCTTTGTGCACATCAATAAATTCAATCAGCATCCAACATTCACCTTTCAAAAGGTCTTGTATTGCTTAGTTAGAGATGAACTAATGAGTGTAGCAGAAAGGACACACTTTCATTGATATCATTCAAGCGCTGATGGACAAATGTGTTCCAAGCATTCGGGCAGCGAGATTTCTTTCCAGCATACCCACCAAGGTATAGTTGACGACGGACCCATTGCTCGGACCTGGTGAAGTCAGGAATGGTATGAAATGAGTAAGAAACATACCGGTGATGTTTTTTTGATATTGCCACTACCTCACGCATGTAGGCTACACGCGCATTGTTGATATCATCTGTGAGTGCTCTGAACTTTTCACGTCGAGCAAGTTTCTGCGACACGGTAAGATTCGGACGTGCAGTTGGTACTTTGTTTGTCTTTGTGTGGGCCATTGGTAGCTGGAGGGGCAAGAGAATCAGCAAGGATGGTGAATTTGCAGGACTAACCTGTGGTATTTCAATGAAGCACAATCCCAACCCTTAGTTGCAAAAAAAAAAAAAAGGCCATTACCAAACTGACAGTTCTGGTCCGATCAATGTTACATATAAAATGAATCTACAGAATAATATAGTACACCAGTGTCAGTCAAGAATTGCAATAGATCTAAGAACAAAGACTTACTCAAGAGACTGGAGAGCTTGTGCATGATCATATCTGCAGGATCATTGCAGGACTTGGTGGCTCGACCACAAAGTTTGAATTGAGCTTCCATCTTCTTGAATGTGGCTAGCCGTGACACTTCGGAGAGACAGACAGGGCAGCGCTCAGGGCCAGCAGCTGTGTTTGTACCTGTGTAGTAAGCCAGGCTCGACATGCAGAACAGCTGGACATCCACACACCTCTCTGCTGCTGTTACAGTGTGGCTTCATTGACAGCACAGTACTGGGATGTTGAGAAGCCCATGCAAGATGCTCAGAAGGACCTAAGGAAAAAAAGAATCTGTAATAAACACTGCCACAATGCAATGGACGGAATTAAAGCCGAGTTACCTTGTGCATCGCATTGGCTATATGGACTAGGTCAAATCAGGGTCCGAAAATGGAATGAAACTTACCGGCGGATACAGGAATTAGTAGGCACACTGTGGAGTACTAGACTTTGCAGTGCATTTTAGCACAATCAGGGACTAGTCGCCCCAGAAAACGGAAGTATCACTAACAGAAAGAAGTAACGACAGAAAATACATACCAAGAGGAGAGATTTGTTGATCATTTCCAGCAGTTCATCTGGAGGAGAATGGCACTAATAGTAGAGCACATGATTTGCCTTTCATCGGAAAGGAATGGATAAGATGTTGAGGAAAGAAGGTAAGTTCAGGGGAAGATACGGTGATTGAATCTTCCATGGTATGAAATGCATCTGCCACGTCATGTCCCTATGCAGTGTTCAAAGGTGTCCATGAGCAAAGTCGAATTTGATAGTAAAATTCACTGAGCATTACTTAATAGACAAGACTTCCAGCATGTTTTCATCAAGTTGTCGTATTGTGAGATCCAAGTATATAGTAGAGTTGGACATCAAACATTATTGAGCAATGGTTAAGCATGAGATCAATCTGATCATTAATAATCAATATTCAATTAGCCAGCGCCGCATTGCACATGGATAAATGCACCGTCAGTCTGACTTGATATAACAGAGACTACCAGTACTTTAATGATACAGACTCTTGATTCTTCAAGTCTTGAATGACCTCAACCAGTGGGGCTTGCATGAGCCTAATAGTAGTACTAAGAGTTCATGCACGGATGGAACATCACACAGCATGAGTCAATAAAGACTGAATATAAGAAACACTGTCATTCGATGGCTATCAGTATTTCTTGTTCGTTAGTCTGTAGTATTACTACTAGTTCCCAGTGACATCTACATACTAAGTTCAATTTTTTTAATATGCACATTCATACAGAAGAGACATTGTAATGTAGGTGAATATTACTTTAAAGACGACGGGAATTTGTGCAGGTGTTATTGAAGCATCGAGTTACTGTGACAACACAAAAGACACTGTATAAAACAAAGTGTGACAAAAACCACAGCAAGTAAAGCACCAGGAGCTCATTAGTGAGTAACCTGGCAACATGAGATTGAGTAGTACAGGCAAAGTCATTGAGTAGGTAGGAGATGTGCCCCCCCACTCCAATCATAAAACAGCGATGTCCCATCAGTGATGTTCCGCATGGTGAAGTAGCACCCACATACAGAGCCTGTGGGATATAGGGCGATGTAGGTGAATATGTATTCAGCGAGGTCGGGTTGTACCTGGCAGGACCGGCGGGTGACACACCTCTAGCAGAGTAGGTAGGGGATGTGGCCCCTTGATTCCAATTGTAAAACGGCAATGTTGCATCAGTATATGGAGACAGTGGGACATAGGGTGATGTAGGCGAATATGCATCCAGCGAGCCCGGGCTGTACCTGAGACTGGCAAGTGACATGCCTCCAGCAGAATAGGAAGGGGATGTGGCCCCAGCTCCGATCGTAAAATGGTGGTGTCACATTGGTGACGTTCCGAATGGTGAAGTAGCACCTGCATACAGAGACTGTGGGACATAGGGCGATGTAGGTGACATGCCTCCAGCAAAATAAGTAGGGGATGTGGCCCCCTGGCTCCGATCATAAAATGGCAGCATTGCGTCAGTGATGTACCCAATGGTGAGGTAGCACCCACATACAATGACTGGGACATGGGGCAATGTAGGCGAATATGCATTTGGCAGGCTTGGGCTGTACCCGAGACTGGCAGGCGACATGCCTCCAGTAGAATAAGAAGGGGGTGTGGCCCCCAGCTCCAATCGTAAAATGGTGGTGTCAAATTGGTGACATTCCGAACGGTGAAGTGGCACCTGCATACAGAGCCTGTGGGACATAGGGCGACGTAGGTGACACGCCTCCAGCAGAATAAGTAGGGGATGTGGCCCCCTGGCTCTGATCATAAAATGGCGGCATCGAGTCAGCAATGTACCGAATGGTGTGTCAAGTGCGGGTCTACTCCGGTAGGGGGTCCGGTCAAGTCCGGATGAAAGTGGACGAAGGACAAGGGCAGGGGGCTGGACAAGGAGTTAGTCTGGCTGGAGTTGGTGACCGCTTGGATTCAACGACTAAGGACAACGAGCGTTGATCCCTTGCGTAGGTTCCGGTCAAGAGGTTGGGGACGGAGACAGAGACAGAGACAGACAGAAACTGGAGTAGTGACTATGGTTGATTTCAGACTGAAGAATACAGGATAATCTACAGAGTACTTATACTAAGTAAGAACTAGGGACGAGTACTTACGGTGACAAGTAAAATAAAGTCAGGTCCGAGTAAAATAAACCAGGTCCGGTGAAAATGATACAAGGTAGGAGATATATCGAGCACACAGAGAACTCATGTCAAGGCAGGGTAGACGGCAAGGTGTAGTAAGGACTGTATAGGGATTAGACCAAGGGTCGTACTTAACAGAGGTATATCTGCGTGACCGTGACCGGAGTAAGTGATGCGCAACCGGAGTTGAGCTGTAGAGCTGCGATGTGACCGGAGTAACCAGATAAGGCCCGGAGTTGGACATGGTCATAACAGGTGAGGGAGCACCCACATACAATGTGGGACATAGGGCGATGAGGCGAATTTGCATTTGGTGGGCTTGGGCTGTAGCCGGGACTAACAGGCAACATGCCTCCAGCACCCAGTGGACTCTGTCCATGTGGAAGGAATGAGAAATTAGTAGGGTCATCCCGCCGTTGACTGTGAGCGGAGAATGCCATGGATTTGCCCTTGAAGTTACTCTCTGACCATGCTGGCGAGTTGGTATCATAGGGCATCATTTCCACCTGACCAGGAGTCATTCCACCATCTGTGTGTGCCATGAGCATGTTCTGTACGGGCAGTCGATGGTCAACAACAGCGTCTTTGAGTATGTTGATGTCAAGTGCAACATTGAATCCACCTGTGCCCATAGGTGCGAGCTGTCTGAACATGACGTCCTCCGCAATCCCATGACAATCATCTTTTTCACTCACTGCCACTGCCTCCATTAGAATTTCCACAGTCTCTTTGGATGAGCATCGCATCAGCGCGCCAGTACCAGCACGGTTGATAACATGCCAAGTAATGGCCATGAGTGTCCCACTGTCATATCCATACTTTTCCCAGTCACAACTCCGGTCTAACCTTGGCCCGCTTGACCTCTCCTTAGGCATAGACGCAACTCCGGATCTAGTCCGGCCATCTCCAGCCCCGTAGCTGCACTCCAGCTCAACTCCGGTCACTATGTCCGTCTCCGCCTCAGGACTAACCCCTGTCTTCCTACAGACAGATCCGCGGTCTAACTCCTCCGTGTTGGACCTGTACCTACCATTAGTCGCTACTCCGGTTTCAGTCCGGCCACTCCCTTAGCCTTGTCTGCAGTGTAGCCCAACTCCGGCCAGTATATCCAACTCCGGCTCAGTTCTGCTCCTGCTCTTGCTCCGCTTCCTCTGTCAGGTCCACCAATGGCTCAGGACATTTCTATGTCCAACTCCGGACCTTCCTCCGGCTACTCTGCCCTTCCTCCACCTGCACACTCCCTCCGCTCGTACACTCCCTCTGCTCTTGCACTTCCTCCGGTTCCACTTCCTCCAGTCCTGGACATCACTCCGGACTTAACATTAGTTAAGTCCACCTCTGACCCTTACCTGTCCTCTTCCGACCTAGTTCCCTTTACTTTACTATCCCTGCTTTTCCTCCGTCGTCCCTGTAACACTAGTTCCCCGTTTCTGCTTCCGCTCCGGTTTGTTTTCCTGCCCCTGCTTTATTTTCCTGTACCTGGATTATTTTCCTGTCCACTTCCGCTCTGTCCCTTGTCTCGACATTAGGGTGTTTACTTGTCACTGTATATACTCACCTCTAGTTTCATTACTATATAAACTACCAAACTCCGGCCTAGTAGTCCTTAGATCAAATCTCGACTAAGATACTCCTCCCTCTGTACTACCCACTATGCTCTCCTAATCCATCTGTTCACCTGAACTCCTGAACTCCGGCCAACTCCGGTCTCCGTCCTATCTCGTCCCCTTGGTCCTATGTCCAATCCTAGCAAGTCTCCTACTCGCACAAGGGCAAAAGCCACCTCTGTCCCAGACTCGATGCTAGACCTCTAGGGACTTATCCCACCTCTGGGATGTCCTTCGTCCGGACAAGCTGCGATCAACTCCGGACCACTTTCCCGCGGTCCGGACTTACTCCGCAAAAACCCGGACTTACTCCCAGTGCTTCTCTAGTGCCCGGACTTCGTCCATATGACCTGGACTTGATTGTCCACACTAACTAGCACCTACTAGTGTCTGGACTTACCTCCTCATTAGTCCCCTGCATCCCTGGACCTCCTAGTAAGATCGTTGAGGAGAACCGATCTTGACACCCATGGTGTGTCATGAGGTCGCCCAGGAGGATCAGATAACAGTAGTTGGCATTGTCAAATCCGGGTCTACTCTGGTAGGGGGTCCGGTCAAGTCCGGACGAAAGCGGACAAGGGAGAAGGGCAGAGGGCTGGACAAGGGATTAGTGCGGCCGGAGTTGAGACCGATTGGATTCAACAACAAGGGGGTCGAGCGTTGATCCCTTGCGTAGGTTCCGGTCAAGGTGATGGAGTCGGAGACGGAGGTGGAGACAGACAGAGACTGGAGTAGAGACTAAGTTGATTTCAGACTGAGGAGTACAGGACAGAGTACAGGGTACTTATACTAAGGAGGACTAGGGTCGAGTATTTACGGTGACAAGTAAACATCCTAGAGGACGGACAAGGAAAGACCGGAGTTGGGACTAGGTCAGGTCCGATGAAAATAAGTAAGGTCCGGAGAAAATACTACAAGGTAGAAGATATAAACTGGGCATGGAGAACTCACGGTACAACAGGGTAAACGGGGAAGTGTGGTAACGACTGGATTGAGTCTAATGCAAAGGGTCACACTTAGCAGAAGGATATGTGCGCGTCCGGGACCGGAGTAATGCGCAGAGGTCCGGAATTGAGCTACAGTGCTGCGATGTGACCGGAGTAACCGGATAAGAGTCCGGAGTTGGACATGGTCTTGACACATATGAACCATCAAATTCAATGACCCCAAGCAGCTTTTTTATGATCGTCACACATGCAGCTTCGATACTGAGCGCATTGAAGATCATGATGCCGCTGTTCGAGTATGTGCACATATAGTCCATGCCAGGGATATACATGACTGCCTTGAGGTTGACACCGTTCGTCTTGAATACCCGCTTCTTCATCTTGGTGTTGCCCTTGTTGACATACACTATATCGTGCTTGAGTGAGAACACTCTATGGATGGCAGATACACTGTGCAGACCGACTGAGCTCAACATTGTGTTCTGCAGCTGGTGAAGGAAAACGTCTCTTCAACCGTGCCAAGCAATGGTGTCTGGACATTTGATGTGATCGATTATCTCCTTGAGACGTGGTACACAAAGCATGACATTCTCACCAGCATAGTGGAATGTGTTCACTGTCATCTGCGTACCAGGATTGCCAACCAACTGGGCCACCAGCATTCCCCACATCTCACCCAGGTTAACGAGGGATTGACTGTGCGAGTGCAGACCGTGTAAGTGTAGTATTCGGGCAAGCAAGTACATGGACACGACAAGGTTGAGCAGATACATGAGGGGTGTGGATTGAATCAACGTACTATGAATCCATCCTCTCTATACATGCTTCAAATCGAATGGCTTCATCTCCTCCTTCATCTTGCACATTATCCTCCACCTCATCCGAGAGTTCTGCGTGAATTGGACCCATATATTGCGTGAGATTGTAAATACATGCCAGTCTGGAGCAATGCACATCATTGACCCATTTCTGTCGTTTACACACTTCTGACATCTCTGCAGCAAGCAGTGGGGTCATGGAATGAAGCCTAGTAACACATTTCTCCATCTCCAAGTTTTCTGTATCCACCCAAACCTGTAATCTTGGAATCTCAACATTCAGTCTCACAATCTCCTCATGTGCACATAATAGCTTGAAATACTTGACCGCTATCTCCCGATGAGTAGGGTTGACCCATGGCTTTGCGAGAACATCATATTGCAAATGTTTCAGGAGGTCAAAGTCTCCCAGTGATGCATACGACGTTACTTCATTGTATTGTAAAATAGGCTGGGGGGGACGTTGCTTGACAGCAAGTTTGTTGTACTTCTCAAGTGTGGACCAGATTGCTGCAGAGTGCTTGACAATAGCTTTTGAAATTTGTTTGCAAAGTTTATATCCTAAGAACGATTAGAATTTGGCATTTAAGTAGAAAAGGAAAGCTGACCTGTCGATGAGAGATTTGCTTTTGAGAGTTCGAACAGGTGCTGCACGATGAGACCTTCAAGATCTTTGATCGCACGGATGAATTGGCGTCTCTTAGTGTATTCGAGAATATCCTGGTATCTGGCGCTCTGAGGAATCCACCTCACCTCAATGTCGAGGCTAGCCTCCAGCTCTTCCACAACGTTCATCTGGTTTTGCAGTTTGCACTCTGCAGAGTGGCGGGCTGCATGGCCTTGCTTCGTTGCTTGGGACGCCAGATGGCTGAGACCGGAGTCTGGTGTGAATGATGTTGAACTGTACGAAACAAATCTGTCAGACTTGATCTTCTTGTGAGCCTCCCTGTAGTCATCATGTCACACCAAGGTACAATAAAAATCAGACCGCAACTGACTCGTATTTGCGGAGTAACTCAAGTGCTTCAACATATTTGACCGCAAGAGTGTCTTGCACAGGTTCAATCCCAACGTTCTTCAGGTATTCAAGCTCCTCCGAAGCCCATGCTTCAAAGTCAAATGTTTGGGTGGGATGAAGTGCGCGGTATGCATCTAGGTCTTTCAAGTAGTCGGCAATTAAAGTTAATGCCTGTTTGTAGTTGTTAAAAAGAAAACGGCCTGGAAGTACTCAGCTCTTGCATCAAAGCACACATGTTGTACTTACTAAGCTCGAGGTATCTGTCCACATCCCATTGATCAAAGTGGAGATCAAGGTATTGAACATAATGGAAATGTGATGCATGGCGAATGAGGGGAGCTGTTGCATTAGAGCTGGAAAAGATTCATTCGCACATCTCTAAATCTTCGAGTCCAAATCCATGAAGGTATAGTGGGTGATTTTGAAGTTGACACTTGTGATTGTGCGCATGGCCATGGAAAGCATTGACCGCAAGCAAGAGATTGTTGCGGGATGCCTTATTGCGGATGGAACTTGCAGCAACGGTACTTGCAAGACTGCATCCGATATCGCTCCCAATTGCTTGGTTCTGTCAAGTCCGGGTCTACTCCGGTAGGGGGTCCGGTCAAGTCCGGACGAAAGCGGACGAAGGAAGAGAGCAGAGGGCTGGACAAGAGGTTAGTCCGGCCGGAGTTGGTGACCGCTTGGATTCAACG
>Ga0307518_10001899_pt1 | contig 15459 bp, 16 predicted proteins | sample 25_EM_MG_FD_203889 | JGI IMG/M metagenome (GOLD analysis project Ga0307518, IMG submission 203889) | Populus trichocarpa ectomycorrhiza microbial communities from riparian zone in the Pacific Northwest, United States - 25_EM | ecosystem: Host-associated > Plants > Roots > Unclassified | place...
TGCACAGGAACTCAGGGAGAGGCTGTCCCAAGAGTAGGACATAGTCAAGGTCTGCTGCAATAGCGGAGAAACGTTCCAGAGAAAATGTGGACTCCATAGTGACTGATGAAGCGGGTGTCTGGATTGTGGGTGGAATATCTCCATGGGAAATAAACAGATTTACTTCGGAACTTGACAGGCAGATAGACCATGGTCTAGGCTCCATGATGGTATAGTCACATGCCTGATAGCTTCAAAAACGGTGGAGCTATTCAAAATATCGGAATGCTGGCACTGGGTGCCTAAATTTGACATTTGGGCGCTAAAATTGATTCTTCTCTTTCTCCTTCATCTCTCAATTGTTTCTTCTGCTTCTTTGGTTGTTCTGGTATGGGAGTTGGACTGCAGAAGCTTGCATTCCTCTCTCATACTGAAAAGATCATTATTCCTTTGGATTCTTCTGCTTCTTGGTGGTTCTTGTGCAAGGGATAACTGCTAGATGTCGGCAGTCATCTCTTGCTCCAGGATAGTCATTCTTGTGTGATAGATGGCTACGACGAGCTTGTATTCATTCTTCGCATAAGGATAGTCTTGACTTTGCGTGATATGGATAGCGAGGGCTGTCTGTATCCCTCAAGTCGGAACAATCTTTCAACAGATCTTGGGTGCGTTCTTTGCATTAGTTCATCAGCTAACTTTCTCCATGTCCACAGTACCAAACACGTTTGGTGTGTGACACTGCCTGATACTGCATGATGTTTCCACTTGCTGGAATTCGTGTTGCAATATGGTTGACGTTGGCATTGACTACCGGGACACAGTGGATGGAGTTACCCAGCGTAGGGACTTGGGGTTGAGGGCATTTGAGTTGAGTGACCATGAGTGGGAAGTGCTGGGGGAGCTGTGCGATGTTTTGAAGGTCAGTAGTGGCCGCATGTTGGTCATGTGTTCCATCAAACAAACAAACAAATGACATGTTTGCAGATTCTCAATGATGCTACGCTCTACTTCTCGCATGGCAGTACATACATCCCAATGAAAGCTATGAAAGAACAACCAGTTTGCATCCCCAATCTCTCATCCATCATCCCTGCCATGGATCTCATGGACAGGGAATTTACCAGCTATGCTCACAGTCAATCTTATTCTGCCCCAATCCGTGCTTCCATGGAGCTTGCACAGAAAACATTAAGTCGTTACTACTCATCAACAGACAAGTCAGTGCTTTACCGCATTGCAATGGGTAAGTTATCCTTTGTTTTCTGAATCTGGTCTTGGACATTCATACATTATACTAGTTCTTCACCCATGCTACAAATTAACATACTTCAAGAGCACTCACCAATTGCCCACCTGGATCAGGAATACAGAAAAACTCGTACGTGATACCTTTGAGCAGTCATATTCTGTGCCCAAAGAAGACTCTGATGTCGAGATACTGGACACTGGCACTTCAACAGATGCTGTGCAGAGTGCTGCCGTGCCCAACATGTTCAACCGTCTTGATGCTTTACCTCCTCCCTGATCCTCTGATCATCATACGGAGCTCGACCGCTACCTTACCACTGACATTGAGCACGTCACAGACGCCATTGCATGGTGGCATGAGCACTGTGCCACATATCCTTGCCTTTCGAGGATGGCACTTGATTACCTTTCTGTCCCAGGTGTGCACTGCACAGTTGGCCTCGCATTATTTCTTTTACTGACATCTCCGCTAGCTACTTCAATTGATGTTGAGCGCCTCTTTAGCCATGGCCGGCTACTTCTTTCACATGTTCACTCTCGTCTGTCTGTTGATTCAACCAGGGCATTGCTATGCCTCGGTGCATGGAGCCACCTTGGGCTTGTCAAGAATGAAGATGTCCTCAAGGTTGGCACACTACCAGAAGTCGATGATGAAGATGAGACTGAGGGTGGCACGAACTTAGATTAGTTAGTAGTACACCTACATCTACATTGCACATGTATCTATGCTTTGCTCAGACTGTACCTACATTGTACTCAGACCCGCAGGTATACTCGTTCATACCCGTTGTGGGTATGCCAATGGGTATGGTACCTGTGATACCCGTTGACCATACCTGTACCTGCTTGGTGGGTGTGGGTATGTAGTGTGGGTGTGGGTACAGGTTGAGCTATTCCCACCTGTGGGTATACCCGTGATGAACCCTATTGACAAGTGCAGGAATGAAAAATAGTAATGCTGTATAATTATGTAATGCTGAGTCTGTATGCAAAAGAAGCAGAAGAGAAATGAAGAGAGAGAAGGGGAACAAAAGCATGTGTGACAAGGACAGAATCGAATGCGAGTGCTTACTGACTAGGGTTAAGGTATCTGGGGGTGGGGAGCATATGGAAGGGAGATGGTTGGGCTGGTTGGACAGGCCCAAGTACCAGCGAAGCCATCAGATATGAATGTCAGTACTATGATAGTGTTGTAGAGGACTTACATGGCAGCGGTGACGAATGTCATCTAGCCTCTGGTGCTGGGGTAGTCATTGTGGTTGAAAAGGCTTGATTACATAACGGTGCGTGGTCCGAGCCGTTGATCAGTAAGGGCCCTCGATGCAAAATGAGGGGGTCAGATTGATAACCACCAAACACACCCTGCACTGCCACGTACCCTGATAGTGAACCTGTCACTCAACGCATTCCAGATCTGAATATTGATCAGTATTACTACTATGGCATGCATCAGATAGTAGCTGAGTTAGACCTGTATGGACTTTCCACCTTCCCCACCTTGTTATCTCCACATTTGGTTAGGCACTGCTTGCTCACAGTAGCTGATCACAAGGTCCTAGCCTGACTGAGGGGTTGGGTTTGCACACCTGATTTGTGTCCTTTGGGTCTCCCAGCAGACCGAAGAAAGGGAAGAGTTGCTTGCTCTTGACGTAAGTAACACACATGTCAGCCAAAGTTCAAAGATCCTATTGGTCACCTGGTGAGTACATAAATGGTAGTCGCTCGGAAACTCACCTTGCTGATATAATCATGCATGCTTTCAAAAAATTTATAAGTCCCTTCTCAGGACAATATTTGGGTTTTGGAATGTCTGGCAAAACTTGTTCAGTGTCTTGTCCGGCGCCTTAGCAGGGATTCAATTGGAGTCTCATTCTTGTCTTCCCTATACTGTATCCCTACCATAGCTACAGATCCGGTACCCACTAATAGTTCTATGCATTGAATCACAGTGTCTAGAACACAGTTTATCATACTATTGGCCACACATGATGTATCATATTGTATGAACTATATACATAATATACAAGGTGTAATAACAGCCAGCAAGTTGTCATCGTCGTTGTGCGGGTGACGGTAGTACGAGTGCTGGTGTTGGTGCTGGCTGGGATCATTGTCATGTCATTGCTGTTGCCGTTGCAGTGTGGGTAATGGTGCTGGGGGTGCTGGTGCTGGCCCTGGTTGTTGTCGTCGTGTGGATGTTGGGCTGGTGCTGGTGTTGGGGGCCAGGGCGGTTGTTCATGTTGTCGCTGTCACCGTTGTTGTGCAAGTGATGGTGCTGTGTCATTGTTGTTCCTGTATGTTGCCACTGTCATCCTATGTCATTGGCATCGTATCATTGTGGCACTAGCCATCTGCATCACCTCATCATCATCGTTGTGTTGGCATGGCACTGGCTGTTTGCATCACCTCATCATTGTCGTTGTCGCGCTGCCATGGATGTGCCATCATCGTCACCTTGCCGTGGCATTTGCCATGGGAGTCACGTCTTTGTGGTCTTCGCCTTGCTGGGGTGGATGTGCTGCCGCTGTCATCGTCATTGTGCAGGTGCAGGTGCAGTCGTCATTGCCATTTAGATGATGGTCTGGTGCTGGTGCTGTGATAGCTGTCATGCAGGTGTTGGAACTGGTGCTGGTGCCGTCATCGTGTGGGTGATGACACTGGTGCTGGATCGTCGTCATGTGGGTGATGGTCATGGTACTGGAGATGGGATGGTCATGGTCATGGTCATGCGGATGCTTGTACTGGAGTCGTCATTGCTGGGTAGTTGTTGTCGTTGGCATGCAGGTACTTGGGTGGTCGTCGGATCACATGGGTGCAGCAGCTAGAGTGGTCATGGTCTCCCACACGACAGCATTGACCAAAAGCCAAACTCACTGAAGACCATATTGATGTTGCCTTGGCCAGGAACGTCACGATTGAAGGCAGGAGGGTGACCTATCTTGCTTAGCCATACTAACAGGGAAAGGTGGATTACTTAATGTGTATTATATAAGCGCCGGACAAGACACCGGACAAAATGTGCCAGACTTTCCATTTTCCATACACCCTCCTTCTCAGCACCTGCTTCCTCCATCACCGGCTCCACCATCACCACTGTGAACGATGGCAACAACCACCATCCCAAACGATGGTAATGGCCACCACCACCAACATCCATCATCATCACCGCGGGAAACAGCAATGACAACAGCAACTAACTGCAAATGGCTGCGCTGCACCGCAATGACAATGATGACCATCTGATAACGATAGCAATACCGTGCCCACTGTGAATCCCAGCAACCAACTACCACCCTGAATGATGGCAACCACCAACCACCTCCCTGAACGATGGCGATGACCACTATCATGCCACTGTTGCTGCCACTTCGAATGATGGCAATGGCCACCACCCTCTGGTAATAACGACTACAACTGCCACCTCACCACCATGATCTCAACCAGTGCGATGACAATGATATCCACCACCAACTCCCACTGTCTGATCACAACAATGAATGCCACCATCACCACCACATCAGCGATGATGAACCCCTTGGGCAATACCCTCTGTGCATTCATCCCCACTCCTCGTTGTTTGCATCATTGCCGTTATTTGTCCTCCCCCCCTTCCTGTTTGTTCGTCCATTTGCATAGTACATTGTTACTGTATACCGCATGTCTGTATTGAATCAGAGTATAATGTAACCAGATTTGCAAATATCCAAAGAAGTGTGACATTTTCCACCTACTATTATGTAGTGATTATGGAGGCATGAAAATCAAAATTTAGCTCGTTTCCCAACTATATCTACAAGACAGTTCTTCTGATGGATAGCCATGCCATGAGAGACAATAATCATTGTTTCAAAGATTAATGAGTCGTGTTATGTATACCAGAGTCTGTCAGGTCCATATTGATGACCTTGGTTGTCATAACTTAGCATGTTTGTTGGAGTACTGAATATATGATAACTAGTCGGCATCTGTAGAAAATATATATTGGAAAATCGGGAAGATATTATTGCTTGGCAATTTGCCACAAGACAGTGTTGTGACTAATGCATCTATATGAGAGAATATTTAACATAGACCTAGCGTTTTATAGCTTGATATTCTAATAATGGACACACTTTGTATTATTCTAATTACATTTATTTGAGTGAATTATAAGGGGTATATAAGCCTATGTCACGAATTTGTTAAACCCGTGGTGCAGACAGCCAGAGAACAATCAATGAAGAAAACAACACTTCACAACTCCACTTCATCCACCATCTCAGGTCCCGATTCATCATTTTGGTCACCCTTCGTCTCACCTCGCAACTCGTCGCCTGATCACTCTTCCACCACAGAACTAGTGCTTTCATTCCGGTGCCAAACAAATGGTTTTTCAACGCTGAACAGAGGTGCGTATTTCATGATCCCAGTTTCTGTGACGTATCAGGTGAATGGACAGCCTTCAATGTTAACATGGGTGGCTTTTTACATGTCTCATTGGTGCTGATATCACTATTTATTTAGGGCACAGACGATCCTGGCTGTGATTGGCAGGGCCTTATGATACTCGATCGGCAGACAAAATACGATAACTACAAAATATGCAGAGTGCCCAGTAATTTCTCGCCCGCACCTGATGGTATCAAAGTGAGCACTCATGCCTTTCATACAGTGTTTGAGCCTTACGAGGACAGCTGGGAGACTATGGTGACTTTACGGCCTCCAATGAATTCTCTCGCGAAGGAAACCTCAAGTCGCTCTCTTTACATGCAGACACCACCCCAATCCAGCGTGAAATATCTTCCAGGGATCATGTGATGGTCCAGAATCGGATGGACGACAACTATCTCGATTTATACAAACCACTGATACTGTCACTTCCAAGGAACGACGACCTCAAATCATTGTTGACTTCCTGCTCTACTCGACTCACCAACAGATACCTTGTCACAAGGATCATACAATGTCCTTCTGATTCTGGCCAGCCTGGCTCACACATGACACATCCTCGAGTTGTTCCACATGACAGATGAAATCTGAAGGACCCTGGTTCGAGGGAGATGGGTCTGCATAACGCAGATCTGACCATAGCCTTCAGAGCCAAAGCGCGTCTTATTCATGGCTTGTGCATGCTCTGGCATTTCGTCCAGCATTTCAAAGTATTTATGCATGGTATCGGCCCCCCATGGGGGTGGGTGAATAATGTTAGACCCAACAGAACCGACATGGATCCAGCGCTTGCCAAAAGATTGTCCAAAGCCCACTGAAAAGCGATGCCTAGCTTGACTATCAAAATAGACTTTGAGCCAAAGGGGATTGGTGCTGATCAGCGTGAGCGTATTTCCTGTGAATTTCCTTGGGTACTCGTCACAGCAAGTGAAGCCATTCTCAGTAAGCATGCTATCATCGACTTCGAATGTGGTGTTGCAATGCGGTGGGTCTTGGCATCTGAGATAGACTTGACGCAATTGTGGTGGTTCCTCTAAATAAAATGGCCCAAAGGACGGCGTCGAACATTTATAGTAATTGGATTCCCACAAAGTCAAATTGATGGCCACTGGTGGATGCGATGGACTGCGGCAGCATGGCAGCCAGAGTCTGTAGTGCCCTGTTAGCATTCCGAAATTATTCAGTTCCCATACATCCACCACATTAAAGCCTGTGCATGGAGAAAAATGTGTACGTTAGCAGGACCTCAGTCACTGCATGTATTATGGCAAAATAAAAAATAAGGACAAACAATGTGTTCTGGTATATAAGGGCCCATCATTCACAGCATGCCCTAATGTGTGCTCTTAATCCACTCCCTACGAAAAGTTTGTTACAGTTACCACATTTCTCAATCAACCCAACTTCCTCATATGGCATGATACCTTGCCCCATTGACAGGCGCTGCAGGATATGTTGCTCCTGGTTAGACACAACACCCCTCTCGTCTGAGCTCCCCCCATTCTGTACATGTAGCACAGGTTCTATAGCCCTCATAGTTCTTTGCTCCGTGACTTTTGGTACTTTCCGAGTTAATGCTGTAACATCCATTGTAAGTGAACAATAGTAATGTATTGATGATAAAAATCCTACTGGAATACCGATTGCATGAAAACTTCCTGCGAACTGGACCAATGGTAGCATTAGCAGTGATGAGGCAGCGAGAAGGAGTAGTATTAAGTTGTGGTTTTGGATGGCCAAGGTATCCCTCAAAGTATGGGGTTACCTCTGCATGACCTCCATCTGCTACAAGCCTGCTGTTCGTAAACACAGCAAGCAATAATGCCATGTTAATGGGCCGGTCACGGAGCGATCCTGAACAAAGCATAATTAGACAATCATTAGATGATGTCAACAAGTTACATGCTTACCAGAAGTGTGTATGTGTTCGTAAGTCGACTCCTCCACTGCAGTGTGGCAGCGTTCCTCTAAATCCACTGCGCACCATGAGTAGAATCAGAGCAGTGGAGCTAAAGTTACTTACAAGAAAATCCACATTTGCTAATGCGATGATGACAAACGGCCATAAAATGGCCAGTTGCCATAAAATGGATGAAATGAACAGGCATGGAGTCACTGGTGAGGAGTGAACAAAAGCATTCCCAATGGATGTTGCAGCGGCACAAGAAGCTGGGAATGCTGCTAGGATGGATGCATTGATGCGAGTCCTTCAATAATGGACTTAATAAGGATAGTTAGTTGACGACCATGATGTAAATACAAAGCGACTTACTATGCAATCGCAACAGGTTGCCCGACTTCATGGGCAAAGATGATCAATTCTGTGCTGGCATTCTGGCCATGAACACAAGCCTCAAAGACCATATTGATGGGCATGATGACTAGATGTATTTTCGTTAAAAGTAGATGGGTACGAGCAAAATGTGCTGAAAGATTTAAGCTTGGGCTCCTCAGTGAGAGGAGGGTTTTTATATGCTTACCACAGTCAATCTTGAAAAGGAAAAAAATCCGTTGACTGACCGTGCCATTTCTGACGCCATTTTCACAGTTGTGAGAACAGCGGCATCAGGAAAATGGGGAAGAAGGGATAATCCATTATAATCTCTGGCAGAAGTTTTTTGTAGGGTGATAATCAATTACCTGGTCATATATGGTCATATCTAGCATTATCTATTGCATGCTATGGTTATAATGGATTATCTTTTCTTCTTCATTTTCCTGATGGGTGTTTTGATCTGACAAGGTAAGATTTCCTTGGGGTTGTGCCCAGCGTTAGGTGATGATTGAAAGCAATTGACACCATCCGATTGGTGGGCAGGAACAAAAGATGATGGAAAGATAATGGAACTGAATTGTGAGAAATCAAACAACAGGGTCTGTGTAAGGGTTGTGCACCAATCGGGCGCTGAAGAACAATGGAGGTCAGTCTTATTGGCCAAAAACATTGAAGGACGAGAATACCATGCCAAGAAATGTCAGAACAGCCACTGTATCACTGTGGTCCCCAATGCAAAAATGCGTCATATAATTCACCAGCCCTATATTCTAGAATGACAAGTGTCAGCCTTACAGCAAAAAAGCATTGGTCAAATGACAAACCATGCTGAAAAATGACATCGTTCCAAGCAAAACAAAAGGTGGTACGATGTGCAGCGTAAATATGATTGGCCCGATGTTCCCTGATGAGATGCTTTGCAAACGATGAATTGAAACTCGAACGCCGTTGGGGAGGATGTCACAAGCAGGAGAACCAAGTTGGTGGTGTGAAGGAAACGTTGCTAAGATTAATAAGCAAGGATTAACTGCCAAATTGGGCTGCAAGTGAGGCGCTGTGGCCACAGTCACAACCAAGAACTGTATACCTCCACAAACACTTAAATACACTGACGATCATGGCCAGTTCCACCATACTACCTTATATCTCACCAGTCTATGTCTCTGTCACCTCAGGACTTTCACTGCTTTCTTCCCTCAGCTGCGTCTCCTGTTCAATCTGACTCAGATAGTGGACTTACTGATTCTGTCTCATCCAAGGTCCAACATGCTTCCATCTTCCTTGCTTTGTGCTACAATCCTCATCCTGCTCGATATTTTACTCCAGATGAACTCCAGAAAGGCTGCAACCGTGTCACTCGCAAAACATCGGCACACAAGATTGTCAAACATCCTGTCAATGCTATCATCAAATATCCTGAAACTGGCGAGAACGATGGGGAATGCGTTTCCCATGTCTTCAACGTGCATCCGCACAGCTTTGAATCCATTTATCATCCTAAGGCTAGTTTTCAATATTCACTTGGTAATGGGCATGGCGGATGTGATGGAGTCGAATGTCTCATGCTTAAGGACTCACAAGGCTGGCCAGTTCAGTGTAATGTATTGCAGACTAGTTGTAAGTATTGTCTGCTGCTATATTTTCATCATTTGTGTTCATGTGATTTTAGGCAAGGGACTCAAACTGTGCTCAGCACGGCCACATGACAATGTTTCAACACATCACCTTGTCAGCCGCACCACGATCGCAGTGACTGATCGCAGCTACATGTCTTGACTGACCTCCGAGAGCACAGCAGAGAAAGAGGTATTTTTAAAGACTCTTGGTTTCTTCTGTGCACTGAAGGACACGGGATGTCCTTTTACATCGGAGGATGTGAATCATGTGGAGGACAATGATACTGCATCTGGTTCAGTCGACGCCGGTCTCACTTGTGACCAATATATGAACAATGTTGACGTTGTTTTCGATGACGGTGCCTTGTGTTCCAGTCGCCGTCCAAGTGCAAAGTGTTGTCAAGGCAAACTTCTTATGGAGATTGACGCATACAATCAACCTTTCATTCGGTGAGTATCTTCGTTATATTTTGGCTTTGATAGCTAATATCACTGGAAGGTGCTGACTCCATTCACCTTCCCGCACTAGGCATTTGAAGTTGGGTGGTCTCCAAGAATATGACACACAATATTTGCGTGCCCTTTTGGAGGATGACTGGGATATCATTAATCATTGTGAAAATACTGCCAAGCTGGCAGGGTATGGACCCCATTTGCCTTGTGACTATGTTGCCAGCCCTTCAACTCAATCACAACTTTGTCGTAAGTATTTTCTGCTTTCACACTACAGCCATATTCTCACTCATTTATAGCTCATTGGCATCGGGGTGCAGATATGAAACTTAAACGGGGGGTAATGCAAAAGTGGGCAAGTGGTTGTCGTGCCACTTTTCAAATATTTGTCCCTCAAGATATCACTGCCTGTCCCCGCATCGTAATCCTGTGCCGGAATCTTCACTCGCATCCCCCACCAGCACCTGCCAAGACACCACCAGCATTAAAGAGTCTTTTTTTGATTTATTATCTTTGCTAAAATGGAAACTTGCAGACGCTACACCCTGCCGAATCTTTCTTGATACAGCATTTGTTGAGGGTCTTCAGCAAGCACTTTCTTGGGATCCAGTCCGTATGGGCTGCAATGCGACACTCCCCAACTTGCACCCATCCTTTGCGAATCTCAACCACGTGCGGCGGTTAATCAATAGTATGCACAAGGACTATTATCCGTGTGGAACCGGATACGATGGTATGTACTACTCGGCTCATTTCAACATTGCAAATGCTGACAGAATCACAAGGTGCTGTGCTTCTTGCTGAACATCATGCAAAGCTTCCATCAAATCAACGGTACCTCCACTGTGTGGAAACACACCCCCTCAGTCGAGGGTCGGCCTTCAAACTTATCATTTGCATGACAATGAGAATGTCACAACAACTTATACATGTGAAACGACTATCCATTGACACGTCATTCAAGCATGCCAAAGGATGGCAGGAATTTGAGATAGAGTCATGGGACATTAACTGTCAACGTTGTAAGTATTACAATTGTGTTGTATTTCTGACACTCATACATCTACCAGCCGTCGTGGGTGCCCATGCATTTGCAATGTCACAAACTGCGCAAGCACATCTCATTCTTTTTCAGTGAATCTTTGATATTGCAAAAGCGGATACTGGACTCAATGTCCATTTTCGCCACATTCATGGAGATGGGATCGAGTCTGTCATTGCTGACAGCCATAAGGGTCAAGGTTTAGGTATGCACCATGTCTACTTTGTTTTTGATGCCTCGCTCACAGACACTAATAAGGTCTGGGAATGTATTGTGTTGAACTATCCCGCAGGCTGCCTACACAATGCGTATATGACACTAATTGTTCCATAAGCTCTCTGGCACCCTATGATCACCTGTGCTGCTTCTATCGCCTCTGTATCACACACTTCTATCACAACCTTCAGAGTCTTGAGGGGGCTGTTCCCAAGGATGTGCTGCAGGCGATGAGAAGTTTAGCTTTGGCAGAACGCCATCCTGACATTGAAGCGACACTCACCTTCATTCAGACCGGTGGACCAAAGACCACAGGTATAGTGCTTACTCTTATTTCCTTGCCATGACTGATCCCCTCAGCCTGGTTGGCAGACAAGATTGAGGGCACAAAATTTGCGTTACCCGCATTATATCAGCCAAAGTCATTAATTCTGTTGGCTATCTGGAAGGCATCGCCATCGACCACAAATGGAAATGAACAAGCTCACCGGAACATTTATTGCGAGGGAATTAACTTGACTCTCCTTGCCGGTATTATGAAAGGAATGGTCTACGATCAGGCTGCAATGGTTAGTATAGACACGAATAGTGCCTTCGAGATCAACACCTGCGATACCGAGGCCACAGAAGCATTTCGGGCAGCGCGCAGTGTCTCTCATAAAGGTATGTATTCATCTTTCACTTGAAAGGTCCACTAATGACAAGAGTTATTAGTTCGGGTTCATCAGAAACGCATTGCTGCAAAGACGCAGGACCTCCGTAATGTGCAACGTGCACAACCTCCCCCATCTTTCGCATTGTCAGAACCGCTGCACATCCCACCTTCCAAAGGACAGATCAGCTGGTTTAGCACGCTGATGTGGGCATTAACTCCTGGAGCACGGATAATTGATTACTACCCTTCAACTACACCAATAACCAACAAAACAGCGGATTTATCTCCTCCCCCCCGGCTATCCACCTACAGTTCACTTGAAGGAGTTTTTGGAGAGTGGCAAATGAGGGTCCTGGATTAGTGGGGAGTTGTTGGTATCAATAACCACTATTTGCGCTAATACAACCACATCACATGTATTTCATATATGAGGTGTCACTGAGTGGCGCGGATGGTGTCATTCAAATTGTAAGGTAACCAATAGTAGGTTTAAACCAAGGGAGCAGCATATTGCTGAGATAATCATCCTGCTTTGCTCTGTTCCACGACTCATCAGCAAAGGATGGTGAAAAGGTACCAGAAGTCTTCCATTAGACTACCTTATTTTCGACCCACTACACAGAAGGAGCAATCCTTCCCCAAGACTAGGCAGGCTTGTTCAAGTCCACCCACAGTCAGACATGGTAACGAGGTCACACAGTACAACACCTCTTGTCAACCTCTCCATTCAGATCGTTCTATAAATCGTGGTAAGTTGATGAGAAGAATAGCTAAATTCTTTGGCAACTAATTCCTTGTCAAGTAAAATGCAAGAGAATCCTCCAGGTGCTCGCTCGGACGGAACAAGAACACTTAGTGGTAAGTCACTAGTATCTTAAAGATACAACAGTTTGATATTTTTGAGAGCAGTACGAAGGCGTAACATACAATGACTATATCTACATCGTGAGTCGCTTAGAGGATGCTGAATGCCGGGAAACGAGGCATAGGTGTGTTACATATTACTATCGCATTGCAGCCGTGTGGTTTATTGGTCGTATAAATCCTTAGGCTGACCTTTTTCCCATACACCGAATGGCTCATGGCCTCTGCACCCTCGCCCGCTCACGAGTCTATCCTATCTGCAGTCATGATCCGGCTCGGTTCCGTTCTGGAAAGCATCCCCGTCTCAGGCCAAGTGCATTTTGACATTCAAGGCGCCACTCTCATTAGAAAAGACTCAATAATCAGTGTTCCTGATGGACTCATCAAGATATGGAGCGAGTGTAATACCACAGCTCGAAGAATTTTGCTCATGGAAGCCACGTTTTCACAAACTGATGACCAAGTTATGAACAAGCTTCGTCACTACATTTGCAACGAACCTGATTTGTTGCTCGCCTGCAAGATTGTATTCAAACAAGTCGGCTGTTACCGCAGCCCATGCGGAAGGACTGCAAAACAGCTGCGAGCCTCGAGGCTGATGACAGAGAGCGAATGGAACAACAGCGTGGGTGATGCAGAGTTCGTGCGAGTGGTCGTAGGTGGTCACCAGTGGTTCGCAGTGTCGTCAGTCCAAATTCATGTTTGGATTTGTCGGCCTGGTGATTCGGGCATCAATTTGGACCATTTAGACAGTAATTATTATGGTGTCGGGGTATGTCATCTTCTTCATTATATAGCATACTGATAACTGTTCATTTTTTCAATGATCAGACACTTTATCCTGATGTCAATCTCAGCAATGTAAACAAAGTATTTCAACGCGGCCTTGCACTCATCAAGAACACCGTCATTGCTGAGCTTCCAGCTGGCATTGTGGACACCGGTGTGGAAGAGTGGTTGCCTCCTGATCCTCTTCTGGATGAAGGTACATTTCGACGGAGGCTTGTCATGGCCCCAAAAGAAACTGCATATGAGCGGTACTGTCGGTGGCATACCACCATAGATTGAGGATGATTGCACCGCTACATTTTGTATACAGTACTTGCAAGTTGCAATTGAATCTCATTCCACAAATTACAAATGTCTGTATATAAATCTACTAAAATATGATGGGCAAATGCAGCAATAGGGGGAGTTGAGAGTCGAGCACAGAAAAAAGGGAGGTGAGAATCAGGCCCAGCGAAAGGGGAGGCATGGGTCAGACGCAGTGAAAAGAGAAGCGTGAGTCAGGCCCCAGGAGAAAGGGAGACGTGAGTTGGGCCCAGCAAAAGGGGAGGCGTGGGTCAGGCCCAGCAAAAGGGGAGGCATGGGTTGGGCCCAGAAAGAAGGGGTGGTGTGGGTCGGGCCCAGCGAAAGGAGTGAGGCCCAGTGAGAAGGGGAGTTGTGAGTCGGGCCCAGTGAAAGGGGAGGCATGGGTTGGGCCCAGTGAGAAGGGGAGATATGGGTCAGGCTCAGCGAAAGGAGAGGGGTGAGGCCTCCCAGAGAGAAGGGGAGGCGTGGGTCGTAGGGAATGGCACGGGTGTACCCACAGGTGTCCACCTGTGTACCCGCACCCGGATCCGCGCTAATTGAACACCCGGACCCATGGGTCCGGGTGTCTCGTTGGATCGCAGATTTTGCCACCCAAAAAGACACCTGCATGGGTGGGTCCTTCAGGTGTAGTAATACTATGTACTGAAGTAAATATATGTATTAATTTGTAGCTACTATGTGATACGGTACGTTATCACACTCGAACGGAGGGTGGGGAGGTCGACGATCATCAATGTCATCGTGCTGGGTGGAGGGTCATTGCCTCATGTGATGGTCGTTGTGTGGTCATGCTGGATGGAAGGATCGTCGCCTCTGTCATCCTGGCGCTGGTGTGCATGTGCTGACATCGTCGTCATCGTCTCACCTTGCCATGGGCATCTTGTTGTCATCGCGAGGCTGGGTGGAGGAGTGGTCACCTCCATTGTCCTGGAGCTGGTGTGCACACGCTGGCGTCGTTGTCGTTGTCTCACCCTTGGCATTTGCTATGGGTGTCTCGTCGTTATCGCAAGGCTGGGTGGAGGGGTGGTCGCCTCCATCGTCCTGGTGCTGGCATGCACACACTGGCATTGTTGTCATCGTCTTGCCATGGGCGTCTCAATGTCTTTGTGCTGGCGTGGACATGTTGCTGACTCGCTGTGATCGTCTTCATCGTTCTGGCGTGGATGTGCTGCCACCGTCGCCATTGTCGTTGTCGCTGTGTCATGGTGGCATTTGCCATGCAGGCCTCATTGTCTTTTTCTTTGTCGTGGTGGTGGCTGCACCATTGATGCTGGTTTTTGTTGTTGTTGTTGTTGTTCTCATGTGCATGTGCTGCTGTTGTTGTCATCATCGTCAACGATCTGGTGTGGATGCGCTGCTGTCGTTGTCATCATCGTTGTCATCCAGAGGGACATGATGCACAGCAAGCATGTCTCAATGTTCTTACCAAAAACATGTGAAAAAATATTTTTTGAATAGATACTCTTTTTTTCTACTGTTCAAGGAAATAAATGGTGGAAAAAAAAATACATAGGCACAGTATATACTACCTGCAAACATTGGCTTGACACATTTCAGATGTTTCTTCAGTAAGAAAATCTAGTCTGAAGTG
>Ga0307518_10001901_pt1 | contig 15458 bp, 3 predicted proteins | sample 25_EM_MG_FD_203889 | JGI IMG/M metagenome (GOLD analysis project Ga0307518, IMG submission 203889) | Populus trichocarpa ectomycorrhiza microbial communities from riparian zone in the Pacific Northwest, United States - 25_EM | ecosystem: Host-associated > Plants > Roots > Unclassified | place...
AAATGAAAATGAAAAAAAATTAATCTCTTACATTTCTAAAAGAAAAAAAATAGTGTTGTTGATGTCTTTTTTCTATTTGAAAAATAACAGAAAACCTATAAAAAGGAAACTATAGAGAATTTCTAAACTGTGTTTTCTAAACTTATTAGTATGAATTTAAAAACCGAAAATCTAGTTTTTTTTAGATAGAGAAATATTGTACTTGAACATAGAAAATATAGCTTTTCTTATTCCAACTCTAGTTTTCTAGAAAACTACTGGATTACTTTATTAATTGATATTACATGCTATTTAGATTTATTTGGAAGATTATTGTTTGACAGTATGATTGTGGTTGCTTTTCAAATAATTTTTCGTGCTGGAATGCATGTCAATGATATTTTTTTATTTTTTAAAAATTATTTTTTATATCAGCATATTAAAATAATTCAAAACATATTAAATTTTAATAAAAAATTGAATTTTTTAGGAACGCAGTTTGCACCGTATTCCTAAACAGGGAGATGTTTTCTAGTTTGGAAAAAATAGTAATGCAACTTCTTCCTTTTTTGGTACAGTGGAGAAGATAGAAAAACAAGGCTAGCTTCCTCTGGGAAAATAAATGTGAAAATCATTTGAATACCATGAAAAGCTATTACTGGGCTTGAAACCAGGTGGACCTGGGCTCTTAATTCACCACAGATTTGGAGCCCAGCATCAACAAGGCTTCAACTTTGCTCAGTAATGCCCAGGCCAGGTCTGATCAGTTTTCAGAAGCTGGGAAGTTTGGACCGGGGTTTCTGTAGCCCTTATCAGTTTTCTCAAGCTATTATTATTATAATCTCCCTACATAAATTACAGTTTACCTTGACAAAACAAATAAAAAAACGTAAATTTAGAGTTCCTTTCATGAAGAGAGAACTTGATAACATATCATTAGTAACTTTAACCAGCTTTGTGGTCAACTCGAGATTTAATTAAGATTAAATTTTTAAAAAATTAGATGGAACTTGACTTAATTAAAACTTGATTTAATTTCTTTTTTAAATGATGTTATTTTGATTGAATCATATTTAATATTAAAAAATATTTTTTTATATATGAAAAATAATGATATCTCTTCTCTCTCTCTCTCTCTCTCTCGTCTAATTATTTCTTCTATGTAACATTTAAGTGTATATATCCTAATTTGGGCTGAAAACAAGCGTTTGCATTGGAAATTATAGTCAATGATGATAGTAAACGAGGGGTGTATTTGCGAGATCAATATATCAGTTAAATCCTACACTCAATTTAAAGACATTAGCAAGCTCACAGCATGCGATTTCCTCTGATCAGAAAGCTTACAAGAAGTCAGGGAAAGGTTCAAGGCTTTGGAAAATCAATATTTAGGAGTCTATGCTCAATTAAAAGCAGAGGTTGATCATGGTTCTGTGCTAATTAATTAGTTTAGATGGTAATGTCATTTTAGATAAATGGCTCGAAATCTAAATCTAAATTACTGATATCACTCTCTAATTATATATTAAGATATTATTTTGGTGCAAGCTCGAACCTTTACATTTGGATTAGTGATATCATTCTCATGATAATAATGTTTAACGGATTAACCCGAGTTAACTCGTGTTATTTTTTATATCTTGTATTTAATAGATATTTTTTTAATTTTATCATTCAATATTGGGTCAGTTGAAAATTGAGTTTCATAATTTATTTTGATTTACTTTTTATAAGAATATCTTGGTCTTAAGATCAAGATTACAGGTTTTGGCATTTTAACCTTAATTAAATCATGTAGTTTTTATTATTTTCTTACCAAAAGGTTATATTGGTCTCACTACCTAGGCCACGAGTCCTTCAACATTATACTTTCTTTTATTGGGTTGTCCCTATCTCTTGACTCGGGTTGTGGATTAACCTAATTGACTTATTTTTTCTTCTTTTTTTAATTGATTTTTTTATTTCATCAATTAATATTGTTTTTAATTGGGAATTAAGTTTCATAATTTATTTTGGTTTATTTTTCATCAGGTTATCATGGTCTCATTACTCGGTAATAGTGCTTAACAATTAACTTGGCTTTTTTTTTAATTAAAATTTTTAGAATTTTCATCGTTCAATATTAGATCCGATATGTACGATTGAGAATCAAGTTTTATAATTTATTTTGACTCTCTTTATAAGGTTATTCTAGTCTCAAGATCAAAGTCGTGGATTTAACAGGTTAACCCGGGTTAAATCAATTCTTTTTTTTATTTTTTTCTATAAGGTTATCTAAGTCTAATAGTCCGAGTCATGGGTTTGGTGAATTGACTCAGGTTGTTTTTTATATTTATTTTTTTAGTTGATTTTTTTAATCTCTTCCTTCAATATTAGGTTGGTTATGGATTGAAATTTGTAATTTGTTTCGATTTGCTTTTCATGAAGTTATCTCAGTCTTATGATCCAGGTTGCAAGTTTGACTTGTTAACCAGGGTTATTTTTTTAAGTCCTTTTTTAATTGATTTTTTTTTAATTTCATCATTTAATATTGGATTGATTGAGAATTAAGCTTTCTATATGATTATTATAGTCTCATAACCCGGCTCATGAATTTGAAACGTTAACCCAAGTTGTCCAAGGTCAATCCAATATTTTGTTATTTTATTATTAAAAAAAATATCATCTTGAAATTTTGTTTAGTCAAAATTTATTTTAGCATGTTTTACCAATAAAGTCAATCAGGTTATATAGGTAAACTCTAACATTTTTTATTTTTTTTCTACTGAAATAAATTAGTAATATTTAAATTATTATTTTTTCAATTTTTTTTTTTTTTTTGACCTAACTAACATCACAGCAGAGTCACTCATCTAGTTCATATCGACACGAAGAGATATTTTTTTCTACCCAACAGTCTTTGCCCTCGATTCCACAATTCCACGATAGTAATTAATCGCTATCTAATCCATGGTGTTTTTCTAATCACCAACTATACAATTTAGCCACATCTTCTATGAAGTAGCTATCATTGAACGCATCTGCCTAGCCTCATCTGTTTCAACTGACGAGACTTGAGCATTGTTTTAAACCTCAGTTTTTGACGTAGATGGTTCAGTCAATGCTATAAAAATAACAGAAGAACTGTGCTTGAAAGTTAATGGAAGCTGGATGGATAATTAAGAAGAAAATTGTAAAGAAGCGGGCAAGAAAAATAATTCTTCTTCCTTTGAGAGCTCTCAGAGCTTGAATGAGGAGGTTCCTAGTGCTATACATGGAAGATTGTGTTAGATTAGAACGTGATGATGAACCTGGGAATGCAAGTTTGGAAAGTGTTGGGTGTGTCGAGGATAGTAAAGATGTATCCTGTGAAGGCCCTGGGGATGTTGAACTCACCAATCCAGTGCCATGTATTAATCAAATTAAGCAATGAGAATAGAAACCATGTTGTCCAGCTTATTTCACCGATGTGCAGGAACATGAGGAGATATTGCAGAGCTAGCCTGAGGAGATTAAGTATATGAAGAATATAAAGAAAGAAAGGAAGACTAGTTAAAAGGAAAAAGAAATTGAGGGTGTCTATCTTTGAGTGCTATGTTTGGTACAAGATAAAGATGGCATGGGAGAAGACAATTCTTCAAGAGTAGTAGAGATAGGAGGCCATCAATTGCTGGAGTATTGGAAGGGCTATATATCTTGAAGCAAGATGATAAAAATCTATTGATTTTTGAATCACTACAGAAGATATTAGAAAAGGAAAGAATGGGTTGCGAAGGGAAGTAAGAGCTGACTCTAAGCTCTTACAAGGTTACAGGGGAGATTTATATGGACTAGCTCTGTGCAAAGGATATGGTCAAAGCATTACTGTTCTTCAAAATGACTAAGCATTAGCTGCAATTTCTTTTTGTGGTTTGATGTTACTATCTTGCTCGGGGGTCTGGCTTGAATTGGTTGTTGTTGTGGCTGATTTTAGGGTTGTTATGTGCTGGTTTGTTCCAAGTGTCGAGGGTTGATTTCAAGCTGGGAAGCCATGGTTGATTCTGGGTAGTGGCAGGGAGCAGCACTCTAGTTCCACACCATATCATTCAATCTCATTTCAAATGGAGAAGAAGCAAGAACAAAGAAGGATTAAAAAAATAATTAAAACAACCTCTTTTAGATCTAATTTCAAATGCATCATAGACTTAAAAATAAAATTCGTACTTACATAGTTGCAATTATTTTTCCAGGGTTGGCCCCATTGGCCGTAAATTTAAACCACACATGTTTTCTCTCGTTCCCTGCCATTAAAGCAATGTCATCATACACATGTGGGCACCTTGACCTTGAGCATTGCATAATTGTTATAGCCTTTGCACTTTTTGATCATGATTTGATTTCGGTGCTGGATTTCTTTCCCTGTCCTCTCTAGAATGCACTTTTGGGCTTCTGAGATCGTCAGCAAGATTATGATAATGATGCAGAGGAAAAGGGTAGCCACTTGAAATTAAAAGATAAAAAGTACGTGATTCTTTGCATGATTGAGATAACGCAATATTGCATACATTTTCTCCTTTTTCATTTGCTTTTGTCGGACACACCTCTATCCTTGTCAATATGACTATTTCTGGGTAATTATGACAGCAAGTTCATATAAATGATACTTCAAAACTCTCTCCAAGAGTAATTACTAAATCGGAATATGATGTTTATATATTATATAAAAAAGTTTTTCATACATGGGATGTGCCATGTGTATCTTATATATCAAAGTATATATAATCATAATTAAAAAAAAATAAAGGAATGAGAGAATACCATACCTTTTAATTAAGAAAAAAAAATACCAGTAGTAGTTTATGTGTTTCTGTGTGTATATCTAGCATTATTTAAATAATAATAATAAAACTGCATGTATACGCGCCTTGATAATACTCTTCGAGCCAAGCATTAATTTGGACTAGCTTATTCTTGCTCTTGTTACCAAGTAGTTCTTGCATGAGAAGAAGAGAGTACAATGTAGCCAAGGACAGCTTGCCGGCCGGAAAAGTAAAGATATCCTTGAACTTCCAAAAACGGAGCTTTGCTCTTACCTGCTGCCGGCAAGTCATCCTTGGCTGAATCACACTCTCTACCTCTTCATGCAAGCCCCCAAGGCAAACATTCGTCCTCTCGATCTTTTCTTTATATATTTGGAATGCCCTTGTAAACTGAAAACACCGTGTATATTTATAGACCGGAAAGAAAATGATGACGAATATACATAGAGGTGGAGAATATATATAAAAAGCAAGTGACCATAGTGTTAGCCAAGGGACAGGGCTGCCTTTAAAGCACCGCCAGGAACATGTCAAATTGCTAAGTCCATCAAACACTGACTCAATTTGGTTACCAGAATGGATCCCACTTTTCTAGATATTTCGTGTCCCGCTTTCGAAAAGCACTCAAGAAAGGCACGGAGTAGTAGTGGTATGACAGTGCAAGCCGCAGTGGTACGATCTGCTGCATGGAGGAATAAAATATTTCATGTAGAGATATGATTCTGAAGAGTATATAGGCAAAGACTGGTATATTCGTGCTTGCTCTACTGCGGTTCTGTATAAAAAAGAAATTATAAGAATATCAAGATTTTTTTATAATATTATTAAATGTAATAAAGTGATTTTATCTTGAAATTTAATAATTTATTCCTACTTAACTTGAGTTTCAAATTAAACTACGTTGAAACTACTTCAAAGTTCCAAAAATAACTTAAATAATTGATAAAAACATTACATAACATTTAAAAAAACTTGAAGACAATAATATTTTTTTATATTGAGATAATGTCATATTAGATCGATCTTGATCACTATGCAACCTGGATTAATTATGGACTTCAACATGTTTAATAAATTTGTTGTTTTTATAAATTATTATTTTTTAATTTTATGATAACATTAGATGTTTTCAAAATCGATCATCAACCCACTAAACAATTAAAAAAATTAAAGGATACTAAACTAAAAAAAACTTATCAAGTTTGATGTGTAAACTCACTAAACTCGTTAATTAGGTAGCCTGGGTTAACACATCAAACCCGCAAAAAAGATAATAAACTTTATTGTGGTTAATAACTTGCTTTTTTTATATAAATTATTGTTTTTTTTAACTATATGACAACAAAAATAGACGATCGCAAAATCGAGCGTGAAACCAATATTGAGATTTTTTTCAAGATTATGATAACCTTATAGAAAACAAAACAAAACAAATTATGAAACTCGATTCTCAATCAGTCCAATATCAAATAATAAAATTAAAAAAAATGAATTTATAAAAAAACAAAGAAAATTTAAACTCGTCATACCCTTCAACGGGCCCATGAACTTTCTAAAATTTAATAAAATATTTTTTCCGAAACTATTTTTTTAACTATATGATAAAAATAAAAATAAAAATAGACAATCAGATAATCAAGTTCAATTAGGAAAAAAAAATACCTCGCTAAATCCACAAACCAAGACAACCAAGGTTGCCTCACCAAATTGCCAAATCGGGTCATTGATACCACAAAGTTTATTAACCTAGTTTTTTTTAATTATTTTTTATTTAACTAAACTTTTTAAAAAATAGACCATATTACGATGTTAAAATATTTTTCTTATATTAACTCGATGCTAAGATATTTTTTTGATACTGCAATCATCATATAAAAGACAAGTTAAAATAAATCATTAACTCTATACCCCATAAACATATCATATAAAAACTAAATTAGAAAAAAAATCAATTGCTAAAGGGAAAAAAGGGTGAAAATGCAACAAAAAAAAGGTTGATGTGTGGTACAGTGTTTTCCAAAGAAAACAATGTTTTCTCCATATTAAAAAAAAATTAAAGCAAAATATTATTCTAATTAATAATGATTTATAAGAAGAGATACAGTAAAACTCCCTTCTCTTTTAGTTTATAGTTAATATATATAAGTAAAGCCCTATGATTGTCAAATTGTGTTTAGGATATTTCAAAGTGTTTTTCGATTGGAAATATATTAAAATAATATATTTTTTACTTTTAAAAAATTATTTTTGACAACAACCAGTGAAGTCAGTTATGATACCAAATATTACAGTCCGGCTCAACCTACCAGATATTGTCCGTTTTGAGCCTTACTGCCCTCACAGATTTGTTTTTGATGGCCCCTCATAGCCATAAAACACTTTTGACAAATTAGCAATCAGCACTACTAATATAGTTAACTACCAAATCCTCACCCGTTGATATAAGATCTTATACTAGCATATCAAAACGATCCAAAAACAAATAAAAAAAGATTTGAAGAAAAAATCTTTCTTAAAAATTGGCAAAAAGATAGTTCAATAGTTGCACTAAACATGCTTTTAGTCTCAAAAGAGTACTAATCTCTCTTTTGATTAAAAATAAAAAATAACTAGCTTATAATATAATACATCGATTTTTCGATTGATTAAACAAAACTATAGAAATTATAATTTTTTAACTCAAAATAAAAGAAGTGTTGGGATGAATTTTAAAATGAGTAAACATAGAAGGAATAAAGAGAAAATATGATAATTTTTAAATGGGCAAACTGTTTAACTATTATGAAAAAAAAAACTCAAGTTCAAGGGTTAAATAGAGGTTTTTTTTTAAGACTTCGGCAATAATCCCTCTCGAAGAAAGGGTAGCTCTGCTCTGAATATGAAAAACAAAGGTTGCATGTCGCAAATCCTCATCATCCTTGCAAATCAAGCATATTGAGTCTCACTCGCTCTTTTGCGCACACAGGATTTGTATACACATCCAACATTTAGAAATTACATAGTCGTAGATGTCCTTAACAAATCTCACGAAACACACACACACACACGATATATATCTATAAAATTGCCGGAAATATTGACCAACTTGAAGGTAGGAGTAGAGTAAATCGAGTTAATTAACCACTGTGGCTTGACGATGATAAATATGAGGCTGAAGGCAAGTAAAGGACACAAAATGGCGAACAACTTGCAAGGGTATGATCAGAGGAAGGGGAATATAGCTGTCAACATATAAAAGGTCGTAGCCGTAACATGCACCAAGCTGCATCGCATGATGTATTTGCTGTCATTTTGTTCCTCATTGGCAAAGCATCCTCGATCTTCTTCAGATCTCCATGTTTCATGTCTTGTGATTGCCAAAGGGTTAACGTCTTTTCCTAATTAACAGTCCGCCGCTTCCATGGATTCGGCCACATGCACGTTCAAAAAGAAAGTAAAGCCAAATCTCTAGTTATCTTCATCATCATATGCCGCTACAGTATATGAGCTAATACCTAGCATTATTGTGCAATATTTCCTCCTAGCTAGCCTAGGTGAACGATAATTTGGACCCATCCGAAGCAAGATACATGCACCCTAGCACATGATTTCCAGGAACGAGTGTCTAGTAAATATGGTTTCTTACCTGGATAACTAGGATTTTGATGTGTTCAAGGGAATGGCCAAGTAGTCGCTATTAATTTTGAGATTTCTTTCATGCTTAAATTTAGAATTTTTTTTTTCTAGATTAATGTTGATGTTTGGATAGCTTGCGTGCACCTCGACTGATCTTATAGTTTCTAAAGTTAACGACCATTTAAATCTTCAATAACTCTAAAATTTATAAAATTCAAAATAATAATTTCTAAAAATAAATTCAAAATCTATGTTAATTTAAAAAATTAATTAAGGATGCAGCGGGATTTAGAAGGAGGGACATAGCTCGTATCTCCATGTTGTGCAGGACCCATCAAGCCCTTGTTGAATAAAAAGATAAACTAGAAATTTAATTAGAAAGACAACATTTTCACATGCTATTGATAATTACATTAGACGTGGAAATTTGAGTTCTGAGGCTGGTAAGTGTGCAAAAACCACTCATACAAGTGTGCAAAGACCACTGATCATAAACAAAATTCCTTTATGTATTTTCTTGAATTAAATATAAATCAATAAACTTGATTTAATTAAAAAATAAATTTCTTTTTTTAAAAAAAAATTTAACAAATACCAAAAAAAAAACATAAAAGCATCTCTTGTTATTTTAAAAAAAGAAAAAAATTTATAGAAAAAAATAACAAAAAGATATTAGATGATGAAATATATATATAAAAAAAGAGCTTGGAAAAAAAATTAAAATAAATCTGAGTAAACCTTGTAAATTTAAATTAAATTATCAAATCTACAATCTATTAATCCGTTAAACTTTAATAAAAAGCATGAAGAATCATGTAAATAGCTTACAAGAACATAACAGTCCAGACAAAAAGGAAGATTGATTAACTTCCGGTACATTAAATACAATAATTTAGTCTCGTTGCTCTGTTGTGTATGCACTTTCCTCGGCTAGTCATTACGTGAAATGTCTGAAGCCTTTCGATGACATGAATGCGGGCTGTGGTATCGACACGCGAGAGCTCTCTTTTATGGAGCCTTACCCTCTCGCCACCAAATTCAGTTGATCTCGCAAAATTGTTAGGACCGGCTTGGAAATTAACATAACACCCCAACACAATCGTTTTTATTAATACACCGTTATTTCATTCTTTATGATAAAAAAAAAGTTATTGGTTTTCATTCAACAGGTTTAGTGGAATTAATAAAATTACGGAAATTTTAATCAAATTAATTGCATAATTATAAAATTTATTTGAGGATCTAGGACAAGATATAAGTTTCGAGCTGGAAGAGTTCAACATGGATCAATCTATTGGTTAATTAATTTTTTTAAAAAAAATAATATCAAAACAATATTATTTTTTCAACCTATATTTTAACAAGGTTTTATGTCACATTGACTGAGTTATGAGTCAACCTGAATTTTTATTAAAATTAATTTTTTATTTTATTTTTTCTTCAACTCAAAATAATCCAAGACTCGTCTTATTCAACTACAAAATAATCAAATCCTAAATTTTCATATTCAACAAATTCAAATTTTATAACTATAATTAATCAGATTTTACAAAACTAATTTCTTGTCTTATTCAACTACAAACCTATTCCAGTTGATTCCAAATTTCCTAAGCAAGGTTGGCGCTTGGGTTTAACCATTTACCAAATGTAAAAGGAAAACTACAAAAAAAAAAAAAACTATAAGCAACTATCGTGTAGCTGGATCATTACTAGAAAATTATAAATACAAATAAAAATATTGATAGAATGTTTTTGTCGGTTAATTTTCAACAAATTTTACCAACGAAAATATTCTCTCGGTATATACCAAGGGAATTACAGTAGAAAAAAAATAATTAAAACAAAGTAAAAAAAATGATGACATGTTGTTTATACCAATGGAATTACCGACGGAATAAAGTCTGTCAGTAAAATCGTTGGTAAACTATTAACATTGTTCACCATGTTAATTATAAAGGGAATCACCAACGGAAAATTGTGTCGGTATTTTTCAGAGAGCTCTGAAATTGTTCACTTCCCAATTGTATTGTTAATTATTGTTCTTTACAGACAAAATCATCGACATATTAAAAAATCATCAGTGTTATTTGGCGGTTTTCTGAAAATTTTTGATTAAATTTAATATTAGAGACGGAATCACCGACGGATTGAAAAGTCGTCAGTGATATTTGGCGGTTTCTGAAATTTTTTTATTAAATTAAATATTACAAACTGAATCACCGACAAAATGATTAAAAATATTAATATTTAATTATTCATCTGTAAAACAGCCCAATAAAAAGCCTAGAATCCTTAATTTCACAATAGATGGGGCTCATTTGTTCTTCTTCTTTCCCATATATAAAAAATATCAATATCCATTTCTTTTTCTTCTTTTCTCTCCTCAACCCCTTCTCTTTTTATCCATGCTTAGGTATGTTTTGTTCTACTGATGAAGTGGGTGTTTTTTTTATTACCAACAAATTTACCGACGAACATAAAATTAGTGATGAAAGATTTACTGACAGAGCATTTCCGTCGGTGATTTCGTTGATAGATTAATTACCAATGAAATGATAGTACAAATACCGACGGAAAAATCCATTGGTAAATATAAAGATTGTGGTAGTGAACTAGCAATCACACCAACAACATATAAGCCCTCATGATAATTAAATTAAAGAAAAACTAAAAAGCATTGGGATTTTTGCCCATATGCACCAATTTCATTGCCACAGGCTTTTTTATTTCTTCTAATTTCTAATTTGAGAGAATAAAGAACAGTGATAGAAAGACAAAATCATTATTAATGTCAATTCTAATAATAAATAATATTATTTTTAATATCAATAAGTTTTATTTGATAATGAAAATTTTATTGGAGTGTTTTTTGGCATTCTCATCACTAAAGATAACAAATTTAAGCTCTAGAAGTTTTTTGAATTTTGAGTTTTTAGTCTAATTTTAAGGTTATATTTAAGGTTATAAAAGGGTTTATCAATGTCTCTATTGTATTTTCTAAATGTTTTGGGTTAAAAGTTTATTAAAAAATAATTTTTTAGACACAAAATACTCCTAGCTTAATTTTTCGATGACCTTTTTATCACTAAAAATTAAGCTAACAAACGACGAGTAATATTGTTTTATTAAAAATAAAAGGTGAACAAAGCATCATCCACCTTTTAATATTAAGAAGATATTAAGAGGCCGGACACAAAGGTCATGTCTTTTTTTTATGGGTCATATGCCTACACACAACTGACTTCCTTTTTGTTTTGGTTCCTTTTTATTTTTTCCATACATTTTACACTTTGATCAATTTAAGTAGATTACCTAAAAAATAATTTTTATTTATTTATTGAACACCATTGGAATTCTTTTTTATGAAATCATATCTCTTTTTTTTTCATTTAGAAAAAATTATGTTGTTCTTTATTTTTCCAATCCTTGAAAAAAAACAATTTGGTTATTTGATACAAAAAGGAGTTATATGCGCGTGATTCTATGATTAAATAAAGAATAATTCCAGAGATGAAAAGTTATTAAATTTAATAGGGTGCGGGATCATGGCATTGACAGGTTATTCCAAGTTCACTCAAGTTTTTTTTTCTTTTTATTATTCAGATATTTTTATTTATGTTTATTTCTTTAGAATTAGGTTAATTGAGAATTGAGCATTGTATTTTTTTATTTATTTATGATTCATAAGGTTATCACGATCTCATAACCTTAGTTATGAGTTTAGTTGATCAAACTAGGTTGACTCGTGTTGATCCAATACATTATTGTCTCAAATATATTGTCATCTTAGTATTTAAAATATATCATTCAATATGTGTTATATTTTGAATTCTTAATTAAAAATCAATATGTTATTGTCTTAATATCTAGAAAAAAAATATATTATCTTGAAATTTTCTTAGTCAAGCCATTTTTTTTGTGTTAATTTTCTTTGTTTTTTAGACTTAACAAGTAGACGATCATACAAGGTTAACTCCTCCGTCATAGTTCCATTTTAAACTCGGGCTAGAAGTGAAATCGAGCAAGAGGATTTCAAAGATTACTAATAGATTCTAGTTTGATTATACCTGTGAGAAGTGCTTTTTATAATGTGTTTGTATTGTGTTATTATTGTGTTTTTAAATACACTTGAATTAAAATTATAGTTTTTTAATTAAAAATTGATTTAAAGATAAATTTAAAGATTTTTTAAAAGCACGGTTTAATTGTGTTTTTGAAATTTTTTAGATTTTTCTAGCTTCAAAATAATTTTGTGTTTTTAAATTTAATATGTTTATATATAAAAACATATTTTAATATATTTTTAAATAAAAAATATTTTAAAAAATAATCTCTTTCGTGCACTTCTAAAAACATCTTAAAAATTCTAATAACCTTTATATATATATATATATATATAAAATTAGTGCGACCCCTACATATCACATTCCACCTATCTGGTAACGTAGGAGACCTGAGCTTGTAGACTAGACTGATGACAAATCAGTAAGTTGGCCCAATCAAAAATTGATGGACGCTCGCTTTTCGGTGCCCCAGCGCGGGTTGTAGACTAGACCGTATTTGAAAGTTGAAACTTGTCGATGGATTATACTAAAAAAATATAAGTTTTTGTGTTTTTACTTTTACTAACTAATTTATTAACGCTAAGCTCTCGTTAGAGAATTCTAAATTAATTTCAAATTCCAAGAAAGAAGGCTTTAATATAAGTATATTTTTTAATATTATGAGATTTGTTAAATAAAAAACTAAAAGGTAATATTTGTGTTTAACATAATGAATAGAAAACATATAAATGCTAATTAAAGATTAAAACGAGAAGTTGATTTTTCTAGGAAATGATATATGTAAATATTTTATCTCAGCTACCTTTTTATTTTATACATTTTTTTTTATCTTGAAGATTTATTATGGTTGATATTGATAGATACATATGTTTTTTTTATTATAATTAGCATCACTTATTTCATAAAAAGCTTAAATGATAGTAGCAATAAAAAGTATTTAATTAATAGCTGTATCTCAATAAAAAAAATACCATTTAAAAGAAATGAGGAAAAAAGAAAAAGAAAAAAGTATGGTAATAATATGCAGTGTTAAATATATTTTATTCTATATTGAATTATATCAATAAACTATCAACATTCTGGATTTTCTTGGCAACAAGTAAATCAATTATCCTTAGCCATCATTGCAGAATATTTGTTTTTGCAGTTGATAGATCATGCTTAAATTCTAGACAATTAAAATCAATTTTTTTTTATTAATTTAGTTGTTCGGATTAATTTGTGCGCACCTTGATTAATTCCACAAGTCCTGAAGTTAGCGTCCATTTAAACCTCTAGTGATTTCAAGGTTTATAAAAATCCAATTAATAATTTTTATGAAACAAATCTAGAGTTTGACTAGTTAATTTATACTTTTTAAAATTAATTAATGTAGAATGCATGTTTATGCTACCTTGGAATCTAATTAGGTCATCAAAATATATCCCTTCTCAAATCAATAAGAGTGAATTTTAATGTTATTGAATTTGCATCTGATTTTGCATCTACTCATCAGCTTCACAGCATAAAAGTAACTAGCATATTTTGCTTACTAATTTATTTTAATTTTAATAATTCGATTTAATTATCTCCAATAACTCATGAATAAATGAAAATTTCTTATCAACATCAAAACTCAAATTTAATACAATGACCATCCGGCATGATAAGTGAAGAAAGTAGAGGTCATGTTATATTCATGATTTATTTTCACTTGTTATATTTATGCTCAAGCTCAAATCTATGTGTCATCATTATCATATTAATATTATTTCTCTATATTTTTTTTTTATAAAAATACTCTGATTACCTTTTAAAAGTGAAGAGATGGAGTAGTTTTATTGTTCTTTCAGTTTTTTACATAAATTAATCACCATGATTCTTGAAGGTGGATTCTCTTTCTCAAACAAACAAATCAAGGAGATTTTGAGTGTGATAACCATATTTATTCAAAAAAAATAATAATAATTCATTGATGCATTCAAATACCATAGAAAGCTTGAGATCTTGTTTCGGCTTGAATAACTGAGAAAACCATTAAATTCTTACTTGTTAACATGTAATTTTTTTTAATGGTGAATTTCCAATCAAAATCAGGAATCTAAGCACAACTAACCCGTAATTTTTGCAATTGTATTATTGTACGAGAATATGTGTTTCATATTAATATGCATGATATTTTAAAAAATATTTTTTATTTAAAACTATATTAAAATTGTTTTTTAATTTTTTTAATTTTTAACATTAATATATAAAATTATTAAAAAATATTTAAAAATAAAGGCTGCAAGAACACACTCTCATCCAGTGAAAGTTCAAAACACGATCAAAGACGCAAGCAGTTTGCAATTCTTAACTTGCTGGACCAGCAAGGAATTTCCAACTTCAAATTTCAATCAAGGGGTCCAAATTGGCAGCATGGGCCAGCAACTCATGCGACCCTGCTCCTGCATTTATGTATTGATAAAGTTGAACGACTTCAAAAATCATAGCTCTACCACTTAATTAATTAATCAATTAATAAAGTTCAACGACTTGAAAAATCGTAGATCAACCACTTTTCAATTTTCACGTTGAAAGTCAACCTTTTTAAGCCAACCATCTCTTCCTACACCTTCCAGCCGCTGTGATCTATTTTCTTTACTTGTAGCAATATTCATTATTTAAAAAAAATATATATTAAAATAATATTTTTTATTCTTTAAAATTTATTTTTTATATCAATATATTAAAAATAATCTAAAAACACATAAAAAAATTAATTTTTTACAAAAATATTTTTCATCACAAAAACAAACAGTAATTTAAACAATTAAGAACTTGTTTTTCATTCATGCTTTCTCACAAGAGTTCACAATCTATAAAGACAATCTTGATCAGGTTCATAAGCTTCTCTCTTTTTTTTTTTTTTAAATAAATTCTTAATCAGGTCTCCAATGTATGCATGAATGGAAGATTTTTATATTTTTATTGTAATCATGCATTCTCAAAAAATAAAAAATAAAAAAGAATATTAGGATTTGATTCTGTGATGTTTTTTCAG
>Ga0307518_10001902_pt1 | contig 15457 bp, 12 predicted proteins | sample 25_EM_MG_FD_203889 | JGI IMG/M metagenome (GOLD analysis project Ga0307518, IMG submission 203889) | Populus trichocarpa ectomycorrhiza microbial communities from riparian zone in the Pacific Northwest, United States - 25_EM | ecosystem: Host-associated > Plants > Roots > Unclassified | place...
ATCAAATAATTCTATGAAATTACATGGATACCATCACATATTAGGGATAATGTAGGGGACATCTCTATTTTCCCTTCGGAAATCTTTAGAATTTTCATTGCTTAGCTTTCAATTTGTCTTTAACCTTCAAACGAAATGCGAACAACTTGTCCTTCTCTTTTTGAAATAGAAGGTGCTGCTTGAAATAATTTTGTGTTTTTTCATATTATTATATCTTTGGAGTTAATAATTTTACATGAGAAACTGTTAAATTCAATTACTTGTGCCCTTACTGCTCCATTTTATGTTGAGATCTATTTTGTAAAAGTATTTAAATTGGATTGGTGAATCATTTCTAGGTTTCATTGTAAATCTAATTGGTTATTTTCAATTATATAAATTAATAGTTCAAATCACACTCAAATTTAGACAAAATATTTTTATTTTTATAGAAACTTCTATAGTATCTTTAATTATAGCTCCTATGGGATGTAAAATATATCTTTTTTCACCATCCTCGTAGTGTATGAGACACATGTATGCATTTCAATTGGGATTTTATTTTATGGTTATGATTCTATCATATATGTATTTTTTATTTTATTGAAAATTGATTTTATAGCATAAACATGTATGACCTCCCCCTTCATGTCTTGCAATAATGACTCCTCTGGCATTACAACCTTTACAACATCAATGCTACTTATAGATTAAATTATTATATGTATTGGATTTTACTTAATTGTTTACGGCTACAATATGTGTGCTTGAGGTAGAAGTTTTATGTAAATATATCGTTATGCTATTTAGTATTTTGATTTAATTTTTTTTTCTTTCTAAGAGATGGAATAGAATAACTTGGTTGAAGCATAATGATCATGCATTTATTATGCATTGTATGTCCTATAATAGGTTTCATTCTTCTACCCTTTTATGGGAGTTAGTGGCTATTTATAATTGTTATATTGACACCAAATAAGAGTTTGACCTATTGTTTTACTTTTGTCTTAGTTGATCCTTATTCAACATTAAAAGTATATTGATTTTTCATCAATTATCAAATACTTTTGGCTGTAATTAATGCATATTTGATTCCATCCATAAATCTATTTTTTTCCTTATGTCGTAATAAGAATGCTAGTTTTTATTATACATATATTATGATATGAATATACTACACCAAATTCGTTATGTATGAATGATGAGATTCCATTGATACATCGTCAAATTCAATAGATTTATTGGAGGTTTTATTAGTTTGCATCCAATAAAAATCGAATCTACAAATTCATCAATTATGAGTTGGGTGCTTTAATCATTCAACCATGGATGCTTAGTGAGAATCCTCGCATATAATGAATAACCAAATTTCAATTAACCTGCATGAATTGAGTACCAACTAAAAATTAAAATATAAAAATAAATGGTGTCTTAATAACTTTATGTATAATAACAATAAAAAATTTATTTTTTGTAACAAATATATCATCAATGAGTGTTAGACTTTTTTTGAGAAAAAAAGTGGTTAGTTTATTCTCAAGTAAACTAAATTTATCGCACTAACTCTCAACATATCAAATTGAGAAACTCTTGGTGACCCTTGGATTAAAAAGAAGAAGATAATCCATACGTTAAAAAAGAATAAAAAAAATCTTAGTAAATGAGTTTAGGGGTAGCAGAAAAAAGAAGAAGTCTACGGGGGCAATCCTGAAAAGAAAAGAAACTTTTGGTTGCAGCCCTAGCTGAATCATATATTTATTCAGAAACCCTTCAAGACCCCTTCTCAGGTTTCTCCAGGGTTTAAGAGTGAGGCCGTGACTTCAACTCTCACACTCGCTTCCGCTATTTCATTTTCAATTTCTTCACCAAAAACCTTCAAACCCATCCCCCGTTAGCCAAAAGCCATGCTGGCTCTTCGTCGAGCTTGCAATCCTCTCAAGTAACTCTCTCTTTCTCTCTCTAACTTTGTTATTTATTTAGTTGTCATTTGAAGAATTATCTATCACAATTGATATTTGAGTATGGGGGAGAAATGGGTTTGTTTTACTTATTCATTTTGTCCTGTAAAGGTTTGATCTTCTTGGTTACTGTAAAAGCGTTTTTTTTTTCCATTGCCTTTTTAAGTAATGAGAAGGGAAAAGGAAGGAGAGTAAGATTTTAGTTTTTAATGGCCTTAATGTTAATGAGGTACTTAGAAGGAAGAAGAATGAAACCCCTTTGACTTAATTTAGCCGGTTGTTAGATTAGTTGTAGTTAAACAGTTTTGTTTCCTAGGTGGTTTCTGGGATTTTGTAATTTCAATGAGTGAAAGCTGTGAAATAGGGTTATTCTATATAGTTAGTTTTGTAAACGAACCCCATTTGTGTATGATTTCCAGAATGAGAAAAGAGATGGTGAAAATTACCACAAGAGTTAAGATATGGTATAGATCATATGAAGAATGAATCTGTACAGGTTGCATCGGGACTTTAATGTTCTCGAGACTTACAGGAATGTAGGATTGCAGGTCAACTGCGACCATCACCCCCACAGTCAGAACACAAATATCTGATCTCTGTCCATAACAGTCCCATTCTCCGTGCTTGTTGTCCTGTTTCCACGAGAAGCTTACATCTACATTTCTTGTAGTAGAAAGAAGTTTCATTTAAACTATTTTTCTGCTCTGGTGGTTTTCCATTGATTGCATCCTTTAGGCAGTTTTAATTTTTCCCTTCCAGATATTTTTGAGTGATAATCTTTTGTTGTTCTGTTACCAGGTTTCGTGGATTCAGTGTTGGAACTTCTCGTGCCTGTTGTGCTAAATCAGAAATAGTATTTAGTTACATAGAAGGCAAGGCTATGGTTGTCGAGCCTCCTCAACCTGTATCTGAGAGGCCTCGATTTTACCACAGCACAAATATTGGTTCAAAGTTCTATTTGGAGAAGCGTGGTTTCGCTTCGCAAGCTGGTGCTGAAAGCAGTGAATCAGATGAAGACTTGGAGGACGAGTTCTCTGAACTTGAAACACCAATAAGTGCCAATGAAAGTGTGGTCAGTGTAGATCAGCTAATTTCTGAACCTGAGTTGTCCGATGATGACACCAATGATATAGGGGAACCTTCTCAGAATGCACTAGAACTATCAGATAATGAAACAGATCCAGCTGAGAAAAGATTACCAAGGAAAAAGGCTCCCTCAGAATTGTTCAAGGCCATCATTTCTGCTCCAGGTGTTTCTGTTCATAGTGTTCTTGACAAGTGGGTGGCAGAAGGAAGGGACTTGGACCAGTTAGAGATCTCTAATGCCATGTTCAATCTTCGCAAACGTCGACTGTTTGGGAGGGCTCTACAGGTGATTTGACTTGATGCTAATCTTTTCTTATAGCTGTCTTATGTAGCTAATTGTTAGTTGTTTGAGGCTGTTAGCCTCGCATCCAATTTGATTTGAGGTCTGCTATTCATTTCTGAGAGGGAAAATTAAACTAGGATGTTCTCTAGTGAATGCTTGCTGTACATGTTGGACGAGGCAGGTAAGTGCATATAGTAAATTGGGGATGTTTTCCAAGTGAAATGAATTAATAATTGATGCTGTGTCCAAGAGTTGGTGGCAGCTGTATGCAATTAGCTTCACAAGTTAAACTGCAATGAGGCCATACATTGTTTTCACAAGACATTGATTCCTTACTCATGCCAAGCTAGATTGAACGTTTTAGAACAATTATAATTCAGTGGTCCTGCCAAAGTTGGCCTTGGGTGCGAAACTTTGGAACGTTCTTATCCTTCAGCTTTTTTGCATGAAGTGGCCCTCTAAAGACTTGAATTCTAACCAGATAGTTGCAAACCCAAGATGTTTTTCATCATGATAAATAATGCATCCCTTTTACTACATGTACTTACAAAAGGGTAGGATTTTTTCATCACAACCTTTTCACAGAACTCCAGTTCGAATGGTGATTGTTTGGGTTTCATTTGAAAGATTTATGAGTTCCATGTTGATTGCAAAGTTGTGAGAGTTACTTGTCTTCCCTTTAGTTATTTAGAGTTTTATGATGGTTTCTGTCCTTTGGGAACATTTATGTGGTTGCTTTTGCAGCTCTCAGAGTGGGTGGAAGCAAATAAGCGAAAAGACTTTGATGAAAGAGATTATGCTTCTCGTCTTGATTTAATTGCAAAGGTGCGTGGTCTCCAGAAGGCAGAGGTTTATATCGAGAAAATCCCAAAATCCTTTAAAGGGGAGGTGATCTACCGAACCTTGCTGGCCAACTGTGTTTCAGCTAATAATGCGAAGAAGGCAGTGGAAGTATTCAACAAAATGAAGGACCTCGAATTACCAATCACATTATTTTCTTACAACCAATTGCTTCTCCTTTACAAGAGGCATGACAAGAAGAAAATTGCTGATGTGTTGTTATTAATGGAGAAAGAAAATGTCAAGCCTTCTCTTTTTACTTACATACTCTTAATAGACACAAAAGGCCAATCCAATGACATAGCGGGGATGGAACAAATCGCAGAGACAATGAAGGCTGAAGGCATTGAACCTGATATCAAAACCCAAGCTATCATGGCCAGGCACTATGTATCTGGTGGCCTCAAAGAAAAAGCTGAGATTGTTTTGAAAGAGATGGAAGGGGGCAACTTAGAAGAGCATCGATGGGCTTGCCAGTTTATGCTTCCTCTATATGGTACTCTTGGGAAGGCTGATGAAGTGAGTAGGCTTTGGAAGTTCTGTAAGAAAAGCCCCCGACTTGATGAGTGCATGGCTGCCATTGAAGCCTGGGGACAGCTGAAGAAAATTCCTGAAGCTGAGGCAGTTTTTGAGTTGATGTCAAAAACATGGAAGAAGCTTTCTTCAAAGCATTATTCTGCACTCTTGAAGGTTTATGCAAACAACAAGATGCTATCTAAGGGTAAAGATTTGATCAAGCAAATGGGTGATAGTGGGTGTCGCATTGGGCCATTGACATGGGATGCACTTATCAAGCTTTATGTGGAAGCAGGGGAGGTGGAAAAAGCTGACTCTATACTGAATAAGGCTGTCCAACAGAATCAGATGAAGCCAATGTTTAGTTCATACATGATTATCATGGAGAAATATGCAAAGAAGGGTGACATACATAATGCAGAGAAAATGTTTCACCGGATGAGACAAGCTGGTTATCAGGCTCGATCAAAGCAATTTCAGACACTAATCCAGGCATATATAAATGCCAAGGCTCCATGTTATGGCATGAGGGAGAGACTGAAGGCGGATGGTTTATTCGCGAACAAGGCCATGGCAGCCCAACTTTCTCAGGTTGATGCATTTAAGAGGACAGTAGTTTCCGATTTGCTTGACTGAATTATTTGATGGTCCCTATGCATGGATTACGTTCTTGTAAACTTTCTGTTCCGTGCATGGTGGTTACAAGTTATTAGTAGGTGAAACCTTTTTTTACGCAGACCTTTTTGCTTACTTTCATGTCGCGACAGTTGTTCCCCATCTCCTCTGTAGTAATGTTTAATCTTATGCCTGCCATTATGTTTCTTTTATGTTGCTTTATCCTCAAATATTTTATACTCTAGAGAAAATTGTGAAAATATATTTAACCATTTGTCTGGTTTAGATTGCATTAGGGTTTGACAGCGCTGGATCAAGTCTAAGCCATTGATCACTTGTTTCTCCAACTCAATTTCGGATTTCATTGTATCATCGACTGCTTTGTCAAAAGCACAATTCAAAGAGGATGTGATACCGTATTGGGGGTGGAATATTTAGACAAGCTGGTTAAGTGCGAATCAACAACTGCTTTGTCTAAAATAGTTACGTGTGTTACAATTATAGCAAGAACTCTTGATTTGTTTCAATCATGCATCATTTTATGAGTTGGAAACCAGAAACACTCAGGATACATGGGTCGTCTGGTAATTTGCAAACTAAGCTGACCAGATTAATTGAGATCAAGTCTGTCTGTCTGTCCTGCCTTCTTTCTCGCTTGCTAGACTGCTGTACACTATAAAGTATCTCAGGGTAGTAATTCAGTATATCCGGAGCTGTACTCTTCCCTTTCACATAAAGAAGTAAATCATGAATTATTTTCATGATGGTTTCATATTTTTGTCCGAGAAAGGAGTACAATTTCCAGTATACATAATAATTTCTCAGAATCTTCTCATATTATTTTTAAGGCAATAAATAACTCAAAAAACCTAATGTTAATTGCATTACTATTAATTAGCAGATGATAAGTCTGTAAGAGATAACAAAAGTTCTATTTCTTTTCTAAATGCTTTTGGTGGCTCCATTCCATCTTCTACATGGAGGAGGGGAAGCGGTTAATGGAAGCAGCAGGTGGCTGTTTTGAAAGACAAAGATAGGGCCTGCTGGCCCTAAGTATACCTTTGCCTTTCACTTGAAGTCAATTTACTTTGGGAAAGCATCTAATAAATATCGCACTTGACAAGGAAAAGAAGAGTGTCAAGGCTTATTTTCCAGAGGGTGAAACTTGTTCCTGACAACATATCTGATCAGGAAATCTATTTACAGAACAAGGTTCTGAAGCATGGGTAGACGCTCCAGTTGGCTACCCTGCAGTTTTTATTAAGAGCTGGCTCCACTGGGAGAAACATTTGTAGAAAACCTGAAAAATCTTGGCTTTCTTCGAGCACGAAGTCCTCAGAGAGGGCCACAATTAACTTCAATTGAATTTTTTTTCTAACAGATGACCAAAAATCCTCTAAACTTTGCTTCTGCATGTGCAAAGGCAAACCTTTAATGAACATCAGCAGAAGTTTTCCTGCAAGCATCTAGCTACCAAGTTCCAAGGCTCCCTTACTTTAAACTCAAGGGCAATCGTTATCTACTTTATTTAATTTCCATCTGTTCAATCTATTTCCTTAACCTCATCCCATCCATTTCAAGGTTTCCTCTCTCATGGTCCAAAGTTCTAATTTTAGATGATTTGATCGCATTGTTTTCTACACACCAATCACAAGCCTAACGAAATGAGGTCTCATAACATCCAGATTCCAGGACTGAGTTCTACCCGTGTCATATGGACAACATCTTCGGTTTCTCTAATCTATTTGTCCTGAAATTCTATGACCATATATAACAGGCATTCTCTTGACTGACACTCTAGGACATAATCAACCAAAATTACGCCATCCATGATACAACATATACATACCTATCAAGCCCATAAAGGGGATTTAGTTGAAACAGAAAAGACAAATAAAGTGGAGCATAAATGATATGCTATATTATTTTTCGTGTTTTAAAATGATAAAAATTTACTCCAAATATATTCTAAAAATATATTTATTTTATATTTTTATTCTCATCCATTTTATATTTGTCTTTATCATGTAACACTAACTAAACACAGAGTTAAAAGAATGTTACCCATATTCACAAAAATACTCTATAAGTTGATATTTTCTAAAACTTGTGACATCCTTCAACAACTCAAAAAAGCCAACATTTGTTAAAAGGGGTAGTGGCAAAATCAAGTTCTTAAAAAGATTTCAAATGATTCTCTTTGAGATAAAAAAAGTTCTTGGCCCACGTTTTTAAATCACTCCATGGACTCACAATCGATAAAATTTACCCTGATTATGTAACCTTAGCTGTCAATATTAGGAACCATCTCCGCTCACTTCAAAACCAAAACCAGAGCACTTGAGGGTCTAGCTGCTATGGTCAATCGTGTGACTTGTTCCGCCCCCGTCCCGGGTTCGATCCTCTATGTGTACGCCTGTCACCCCCGCGGTGCCTTACCTGCTCCTGGGCTTGCAGGATGTCCAATGGGCCGTGGGGAATAGTCGTGGTGCGCGTAAGCTGACCCGAACACCCCACGTAAATCAAAAAAAAAAAAAACCAAAACCAGAAAATTAAACAACCTCCTCTCAAAAGCACCAAAAGGGAACAACAACAAGGTGAAGGATGCTGAGTTTTTCATCAAGCAATATCGTGATTATTATGCTGACATAGAAAAAGAAAATGAATGTTTAGAAGCCCAACTTCAAGTTATGGAAAAGAAACTTAAGTTGGACTTGATGTTAATGGACCTTAACTTAGCGGATAGCAGCAAGAGAGCTTCCAAGATGAGAATGCTTGAGGAGGTTCATAGACACAAAACTGAACTTAAAGTTTCAAAGAAGTTACTTCAAGCACACAAAACATTATATGAATATCAGCTTTTGGGAGCAAAAGGGCTCATTTCTAATGATGTTGGTGCATTAGATTCGCCCTCTGCCGGTCGAATTCTTCACAGGTCAGTGATCAGTTCTGTTCCATTGTTCATGTTCTCATTGTCTAGCAACAACGATGAGTACATTGCAAACGTTCTTCATCATCCAATTTATGAAAACTAAACTCCTTTTTTGTGAGAAGTGCCAATTTTATAATTGGTGTCTAATTTTCTTGATGATATTCTTTATTGTTGCTGACAGATTCAATTGGGGGAATTCTTCAGTAACATTGCGTTTTCGCACCTTGCCAGAGTGAGTAAAGTTCTATGTATGATGAATTTTTGCGTAATGGTGGTAGTGTTACACTGGATGCACCGATTTGCTGTTCGGAGTATCAACACTTTTAGGCAGCATGGACTTACGGTAGAAATTTTAGGGATGTATTTGACAAGGGCCAGAAGAATGTGGAGGCTTACTTTCCAGCGGGTGAAACTTGTTCCTGGCAACATATCTGGTTAGGAAAAGTGTTTACAGAACAAGGTTCTGAAGCCTGGGTAGAAGCTTCAATAAGCTGCCCAGCTGAAATTATCAAGGTTGGCTCTAACGTGGGATAAACATTTGTAGAGAAGCAGGGGAATTTTTCTAATATTTGAGGAAGAATCCTGAAGAGAGACGTAATAAACTTAAGTTGAATTCATCTTGTTACTAACAAATGATTGTAATTCCTCAAATTCTTTCTCCTGCATTTTGGCTTCTGTGTTTGGTGAGCCTCCTTTAATCAACATCTGCATAAGTTTTCCCACATCCACATCCCTCTTGCCTGAACCTCCAAGGAACTTCCTGACTTTAAACTCAAGTGCACTACATTATGTGTTTTCTTTAATAATCCTTTCAATCTATCTCATCATCCCCATCCTTTCAGCCTGTCAACTTTTTACCTACAGAGTTCTCGGTTTTCTGTGTATAATTTGACGCCATTGTTTTTTGTAGCTTCCTTAAGTTATTTAGTAGTGAAAGCTTTAAGAAATGAGTGGTACACGACACCCCCATGAGCACATCTCAAACAAGATCGAGTTTTTCCTGTTTTGCTATGGATATTAAAATCAGCAGTAAAATCATATGGACAGCATCCTTTGTTTCTCCAAGCCACGTATGATATAGACCAAGTAACTGAAAAGAAGAAGGGGATGGAAAGGGGAAAGAACAATGATAGTTCATTGAAACATTTTGATGGACTAGTACTGTCAAAGAAAATGTGAATTTGAAAGAGAGATTCTGATGCATATGAAAATTTCTTCTTCCCAGTTCATTTTCTAATGTAATCAAGTGGTACAAAAATTCCGTGTTGGATTCAGCATACCAGCAGGCACTCTCTCGACTAACACACCAGGAAAGAATCAGCCAAAATTATCTCTATCGAAGTTTACCAATATTCTTTTATAATGTAAAAAATAAATTTTAAAAAATAAAAAATATATATATTATTTTAATATATTTTTGAGTAAAAAATAATTTAAAAAACATTTTATTTTTTTTTAAAAAATCAAATTAATATTTTTTAAGTATTTATTTTATTATTTTGACGTACTGATATTAAAAATATTATAAAAATATATTAAAAAAACACTTTAAAAATTATTCAACATCAAAATATTAAACACAACATAAATGATCACAGTGACTTGAAAAAACATCTAGATCATTGGATTATGAATTAATCTAAATCAATTATTTTTATGTTTTTATTAATACAGTAATATTGTTTTTAATATTAAGCTGAAAACTCAATCTAAATTAAGTTTTGGATTCTAAAATCTTCAAATCAAATCCATGTGTACAATTATCAGGAAAGTAGACCGGCATAGATGGGCCCGTGAAAAGATATCAGAAATTTTTACAAAGTACATGGAGGCACTGTTGTTGTAGATGTGTTTTTTTTTTTTTAATTTTAAATTGTTTTATATATTATACTGAAAATAAATTTTAAAAAATAAAAAATATTATTTTAATTCATTCTCAACTACTTTTAAAAATAATTCAGGCTAAAAAAACCATAAGCCAATGAGACGAGGACAGGTAGGTGGATGTGTTCTTCTTCCAATTCCGGGGAACTGACAACGCAAGAACTTATTACCGGAACAACCTTGATGTCGGGTCGGATAACTATGGCCAAAAAAAATATATATATCAGTCAAAAGGAAACCTGTTTATCAACCAGGGCAAGGCAACCACTAAGACCAACCTGGACCACTTGTCTCTAAAACATGACAGCTCTTCCTTCAACAATGGAAGATTTTCTCTCTAGTTCAGTGATTCCCTCATTTTCGAGCACGCAGAAACCTTCTTCTCCAATGAAGAATCAGAAGATGACAACAACAAGAACTCCATTTTAAAAAACCCTAAACCTGACCCAAACCCTAGCAAAAGAACAACCTTTCAAAGAAGATTCTTGTTTCACATTTTCAAATCAATACATAGCCTCACAATCTCTTGCATAAACCCTGGTTACGTAACCCTAGGGGACAATATCATCAAACATCATCTTTCTTTTAAAACTCAAACCAGAAATCCTCACACCTTCCTCTTGCACGTGCCAACAAACAAGGGGGGGAATGATCACGATCTTGATGTTTTCATCATGCAATATCGTGAGTATCGTGCTGGTATAGAGAAAGAATTGGAATGTTTTGAAACCCAGAACGGAATTTTGGAGAAGAAACTGAAGTTGGACCTCATGTTGATAGATAGTCGTGAGAAAGCAAGCTAGACTGATGAGTGTGTTTGAGCCCATCAATATGTATAGAGGACACCATAGGAGAGAAATGATTGCACTTCTTGCTGAGAAAACTGCATATAAATTTCGGTTTCTGGGATTGAAAGGGCTTATTTCTAATGAATCTGGAGCATTTGAATTCCCTTATGATGCTAGAATTCTTCATGGGTTAGTTAGTTTCTTCTTTTTTTTATGGTTTTGCGTGATTGTTGCTAATAATGCTTTCATTTATGCCTTTAATTTGGATTGGTATTGATAGGTTTCATTTATCAGCAAGTCAGCTTGAGTTGAAGTTGGCAAACTTTATCTTCAGTTAACCTGTTGTTTGTGCCTTAGATGTGCACCAATGTAAGAGAGATGTTTGATAATAAATAATGAGTAATCATTTATGCATTAATTATTGGTGAAATGGGTATTTTTTTTTGCCCTGTCTGTATATATTTTCTTGTCATTTCTTTGGAAATTGATGGAGTTAACAAAGGAATGCTATGTTGTTTGCATCCCCTTGAAGTTGCAAGCCTACCATGCAGGTTAGGGGAAGTTCGTTGCTTATTGGTGAAGGGCTTGACGACAAAGGTCACATGAAGATTTGCATTTTCAAGTGAGAAACTAAATGTTTATATTTTGATCTATTGCTATTCAATTCATGAATCGAATTATGTTTATACTAATTACCTCTAGAACAATTGTTTGATAATAAATTTCTCTCGTTTCAAAGCAATGGACTCTCAGGGAACACATCTGATGATGTCCACCAGTGTAAGAGCATTAGATGCTTCTCCATGTTTTTCTTTTATGAGAATAAGAACTGGAATATTTCGCTTTTTTCATAGTGTCTCCATATGTTTCTTTTATGAGAATAAGGGCTAGAGTTTTTTTTTTTCTCGTGTGCATCACTGCTTGTGTATGCAGTGCCTGCAATAGGTAGAGATAGAACAGGGTTAATATGCAGGGAACAAGTCACAAGTGGCTCCCTTTTCACAAAACACCCAGATAAAAAATAAAAATAAAAACTGAGATATCATATCAAATTCAAAATATACATTATTATTTTGTAAATCAAACAGAGATATTTTATGGACGAATTCTATATAATTAAGACTAGCATGACTATGCAACTTAATATAAACTTAAAGTCTTAAAATTGAGCATGACAATTAAATAAATAAGAAATTTATTAGTGCGTGCATGCATGCCTGGTGTGAAAATAATCTCTCCCTATAAAGATGGGTTTCATGCTTTTCTCCATCCAGTTTTCTCCCAAGAAGATATTCAGAAGAAGTTATTTGGTTTTTTAGTTATTTTATGTGATGTTTTTAATTTTTTCCTATTTAATTTAGAAAATCAAAGATTATGCTTAGTAATTTTATTTTTCCTATTTAGTTTAGTAATCTCTAATAAATTATTTATGATGGTTTTTTTCCTCTTCAAGATAGACCTAGAACGGATATAAATTGAGTTATTTACTACTTTAAAAAAAAAATCAAATTATTAAGGTTTTTGTGTGGTAATTCTTTCTTGTATTGTTTTTGTTTGCGTCAAGTTCTCTTCGTAATCATTACCTTTGCTGTTTCGTTTCTTGACATCTTTCTTCCAAAGTTCTTGAACAATGAATCCAATTCTCCATGATTTCATGAACCTGTGGCAAGTAAAAAAGCAGATAACGCTTGACGAAGCACTCCCCACCATGGTTGATCTTCTGTTGCCTAAGCAGCAGGTCGAGGAACATATTATACCACACTTGTCAGCTCAATCTCGAGACATTCTAAGGTCAAGGAGGAGGACAAAAAAGGTTGACATTCCAGTGTATGATGATGATATAGGAGAAGGGTTCGAGGGAAGCACAGAATTGGAACTTGAGAAATCTGGTGGAGAGTACTTTCTGGCAAATTGGACGCATGTTATTATGAGAAGGCGAGCGATGAGAGGGAGACAAATTCAAGCGGGCGATTATCTTGTAATGAATTTCAGATCAGATGGAAAGTTTCATATCTCAATAGAGAAAGGATTTTGATCAAATGTAAGAAACCTTTCTAGTATGAGAGAAGGGCAGATATTTTTTTTAATGAAATTAGGAAGGGGCAGCAATAAAATATTTAGTGAGAAAAGCTCCAGAAAGATATCAATTTTTTTTTTAATTCTGATTCATCATCTTAATTGCATTTATTAACACTTAACACATTAATCAACACCTAGATTGATTTTTCAAAACAAATTAAAGACACTGTATAAAAAGCCTACGTACTTTGATTATTATTATTAAACCTTCTCTAAAAAACACACCACATAAAACCCCTACAACATCATCTGTTATTATATTCTGAAACTGTGAAAATATTCAAGGGACATCTAGTATTTATTTTATAAATTAATTGCCGCTCAAATCAACCCTAGAGTCGTGATTCTATATATATATATATATATATATATATATGCTCACCCTTGCTGGGAAAGAGATTATTGATTGACGCAGTGGCAACTGCGATTCCAGCACATACCATATCAACCCTAGAGGTTTCTTGAGTGAATAACGGAGTCATAAGTAAGTTTTGGTGGGGTAAATCGTCCATGGGCTCTGGTGGTATGTTTGTGACGATAGAGATGTGAGTTTGTGGAATGATAGGTGGGTCCTGGCATGGGGAACTTCCAGGTTAGCTCAGTCAAACCACTGCAATCTCGAGTTACTTTGGTAGCTGATTTGTTCGTCCAAGACACAAGCCAGTGGGACACGAGGTTGTCGAATAATAAATTGTTCACTAGGGAGCTGAGGTTAATCAAATATTGAAGATTCCTATTGGCGTGAAAGAGGTGGACGACAGAAGTATTGGCACTTCCATAGAGTTGGAGAATATCCAGTTCAAGCCTGGGTATAATGTGCTTAGAACTCTTGACGAGGAGCAGCAAGCTACCGGTAGTTCTAACCATCCATCAACCAACAAGGAGCTGTGGAAAAGTGTGTGGAAGCTGGGAGTTCAGCCAAAAATAAAAAACTTCAGGTGGAGGGCTACGAGGAACCGCTGCCCGCACAAGCAAATTTGTTTAAGAAGGTAGTGACGCATTCGATCTGCAGAATTTGCGAGAATTATGCAAAGGAGACTGGTAGCAGAGAGTAATAGAAACCATTTTTCTTAAGTTTTCGAATGAAGATAGTTTTTTTTTATATGATGTTATTAGATTTTTAATGACCAAACATATAGTAGTTTGAATCTCACTAATCTGTACAAATTATGATATAAAATCGTTTTTAAGATCTCGTTTAAGTTTTTGAGATGAAGTATTTTTTAATGATCGGTGGCTCGAGATTCTTGAAAAATTGCTATAGAAGGCAGTTGGCAAGTTTGGAAGGCCAGGAAGGAGTTTCATTTTCAGAAGGAAAAAAAAAAAAAAAACCTTCCTGATCCTATGAAGTGTGCTCTGAAGGCAATGAAGGCAGCAGCTGACTTAATTGATCTGACTATAAATTATATCTTTAATATCACTTCTCCTACCCCAATACAGTCCTCAGTACTGGAGTGGTCCATTACCAAGTGGTGTCAAGCATTTAAATTGATCTCGGGCATAGAATACTATAGGTTGGAAGCTTTAAAAATTAACTAAGTTTAAGTTTAAGAGTTTGTTTGATTTTTTTTTTATATATTTTTTTAGTTTTAATATTTATCACTTATTCGATTTGAAGACTAGACGTCATCATTTTTATTTATTTATTTTTTATAGATTTTTTCACTAATTTTTTAAATGACTTGAGTTATTATGGGTCTTTTACTTGTTGTGTTTTGTTAAATTTTCTTTGATTCATTTTTTAAATTGATGTTTTTTTATTCTATTCTCCAATATTTGAAATATTTTTTTTGAATAATTTATAAAATTAAAATTATATTTCAATTTCACCCCCTTTTAATTATGTAATCTTTCAAATTTAATCCTTATTCTTTTGATTGCTATTTGTTTTGTTAAAATTATTTTTAAAATTATTTTCTTTACAATTTCATCCTCTTTAGAATTTTTTTTTTATCATATTTGATCTTCATTCTTTTTATTGTTATCTTTCTTTTTTTGGCAAGGTTTTTAAATTTACATCTTTTTTAACGATTTTATTTTTTAAAATTAAATTGGTTGAGAATTAAGTTTCATGATTAAACCCGAGTTAATGATTTTTTAGGTTGCGAGATTTAGATAATAGACCAGATTTAAAAGGTTCCTCCATGTTTGTTTATTTTTTCCCCTCTTTTTTAAGTTGATTTTTTTATCTTTTTATTAAAACTTTTGCTTTGTATTTTTTATTGTTTGATCCCAAGTCAGGACTAGAGTTACTAATTTTCAAAGTTAATACAGGTTGACTTGTTTTTCTTGTTTTTTTTTAAATTGATTTATTTTAATTTCATTCTTCAACAATATTTGATTTATTAAAAATTAATTTTTATATTTCTTTTATATATATATATATATTTTTTTTTCTATTAAGATATCCTGATTATATTCTCATGCGATTCTTCATAATTTTATTATTTTCAAATAATTATCCTGATATCACAACTAGATCAAAAATTTTATATCT
>Ga0307518_10001903_pt1 | contig 15452 bp, 9 predicted proteins | sample 25_EM_MG_FD_203889 | JGI IMG/M metagenome (GOLD analysis project Ga0307518, IMG submission 203889) | Populus trichocarpa ectomycorrhiza microbial communities from riparian zone in the Pacific Northwest, United States - 25_EM | ecosystem: Host-associated > Plants > Roots > Unclassified | place...
TATCTATATCTAGATAGATAGATAGATAGATGTGTGGGTGTGAACTTAATTTCTGGATGGAATGTTTACGTACATCCTTTTCCACAATCCGAGCTGAAAAATCAAACTAGAAATCAGTGATATGAAGAAGATGTGCATGATATCTAATATATAGAGATGACTGCTAGGAGAAAGACAGGAACACGATAAGTGGTCACGCTCTCATTTGTTTTCCACTCATCGAATTATCAATATGTTTTTATTAATTGGTAGAATTTATCTACCTTTGTAGAATAGTTTTATTAATTATAACTCTATGTAATTCCCTTGAACCATTTAAAACTAATAAAAGAATAGAAATATTTTCTATTAAAAAATAATATAAAATTATTTTTAAAACTTCACATAACCCCTTCAGTTTTTAGATTGAAAAGATTTTTTTTATATTATAAAAAATCACTAACATGAAAAATAATTGATTAGAATAAGAAAATTAAAATCAGATGAAGAAAAAATTGATATTTATAAATTTATAAATTCACATGTAAAAGAAACTAACTACTTCACATAAAATAAAATAAAAAAAGAAAAGAAAAGAAAAGAAGTGTGCGCCTGCTCCCTTTTACAGAAACAAAATGGTAGCAAGCTAGCCAAATTGCTAACCTCATCTTTACCCTTTTTGGAAAATGACATTAATGCCATGACAGCTATCTCTTGGGATTTGGATGTATGCTTGGAATTAATTTGTTCATGTAAGCAAGCAATTGGCTCCAATTGAATATATTATTTATGATATCAATGGATAAAAATGAAAAATTCATTTTCAGCCTTTTCTTTTCAATATAAAACTTGATTAATTCATACACGTCAATTAATGTCGATCATCGATCGATACTATCCATGCAATTCTTTGTCGTGATTCAATTAACAGATTAATTATAGTAATTAAACATTAAAAAAATATTAACAAATAATTAAGGTCATTAGTCACTATAGAACTGTATATTGTAACCAAATTAATTTTTAGAGGTTAACCCCCAGCTGCTTGATTGTCCCAGGTTCTGTCTCCTTGTAGTCTCCCATTTGATTCCCTTTCTGTAACTCTTAGTCTGTGCATGTTTCAAATGGTTAATTATATATTTAATATATAAATGCAAGTGGAAGGCATGGTTTTTATTTATTTTTTAAAAGTAATTTAGTTTAATTAGAGGATATATACCGTGAAACTAATATTTGAATAAACATAATTAAAAATTGAGGAGCATATATGGAGACTGAGCCTGACCATCATGGAGGCAAGAAATCTGGGAATCTTTTATTATTATTATTATTATTATTATTTAGCTGCCAATTACGATGATTTTATTTCCTCTCTCCCCCTTTGTTTTTTTTTTCTTTCTAATTGCTTTTGAATCATCAAGCTTTTGAAATATTGACTACGATGTTGGATGCAAGAGAGTGTATTGAATGCAAGAACAATATTAAATCAATGGCGAAGAAAAAGACGTGTATAGTAATTTAAGTAATGAAAATGAATAAATTTGTAAACAAATGATCTAGACAAGGTGGAAATGGCACGCAACACTAACTATCATGTATAAAAGTATAGTCTATAATAATTGGTGCCTGCAGACTATATGCTATGTTAAAATTTAGATATATTTATTTTATTGGGAAATCTAGAGATATTTTATCTTGTTGAAAGCTTGAATCACCTAGTAATTAATAAAATTTTATGTGAGGAAAAGATAACGAAACCTGTACGTGTTATTAAACTCGGATTAATTTGATGGGTCAATCTACAATCTAGTTGACCCAGTTAAAACATAAATAAAATATAATTTGAATATTTTTTTAAAAATTAAAATAAAAATGTTGGAATAATATCATTTTAAATTGACATGATTAATTTACTATAGATCATGAACCGGGTCATGATATTTTATAACTATATATGAATGAGGCCATACACAAAAATTAAGGTGCAAGCTAGCTGAGTACGATCATTGAATGTTGAATCCAACTATATTAATTAATAGTGTTCTAAAAAAGTGAGTATCACCTTATGTCCAAAAGGGACAGCTACAGCCAAAAGCTGATTCTACAAGTTGTTGTCCCAAATGAATTTGTCCAAAGAATAGCTAGAGCTAGAGAAATTGTTGCTGTCTGTGTAGGACTGATCCTAGCATTTCTTAAATAGTGGATGGCGGTGATCCTGCCTGAAAACTATGTATTAAATTGAAATTAAACGCTCAGCTATACCATTTTAGCCTTGGATTTTTCTGCTTCTTGATGCTTCCATATATATATATATATATTCATGCATGTAATGTTGCTTGGTTATTATCGATGGAGTCTATGAATATTCCTTCAAAGTACTCACCTGCTCGATTAATTAAATCAAGCTCTCAAGGCTTCTTTAATATTTATCATCTCTTTCTCAACCGCCCATTGCATATTAATAATCCATAATCTATCCTCTTTTTGGAGTTCTTTTTATCTTTTTCTCAACTGCCCTTCACGAAATTTCCTTGCAGCAATTCTTGGGGATCGAGTTAGCTCGATGCTTGTGTTCTTGACTAATTGAGTCTTCGGATGTGTTTTTACGGGCCGGTCTAATTATCTTTTGAATTCAACTTGTGATTTTATTTTGTTTTTTTTTATACATCTAAATTGATAGATATACTCTTACTTGAGAAACTAAAAATCCCACTTGGTTAATTAAGAAAACAAATATGAAAAAGATCAAATTCACTAACTTTTTTTTTTAAAAGTACTTTTCATGTGAATCAAGTTGGGTTCAAGTTTGGATTTTCCATATGAAAGTGTTAATTTTTTTATTAGTTTGAATAATATAGAACAAATTAGAATTCATATCTAATTAATTCGTTTTTTTTTCCAAGTAATTTTTATGTAAATCAAGTTTTGTGAATGATGAATCAAGTCGGATTTAAGTTTGGAGATTTCTTACTTGAAGGTGTTAATGTTTTATATTCATGAAAGAACCTAAAAATACAAAATCAAGTTGAGTTGATTTCCCAACATTTCCTTGCGAAATTAAATTTCCTACCATGTCAACACCACAATATTGCTTGTAGATATAGACACATACCAACCAATATTCCTCATGTTTACAATACCAAATAGTCAGCCATGCACAAGTCCCATCACCATGCACATTGCTTTAATTTGTTACGTACAATAATACTCCAGGTTAAAACCGAGAGATGAAGGAGGATTAAAAATAGTTACTGTTCTTCTGCCGCAGGCTGCACAAAAGGAAGCCATTGTAGAGTCCAAGAGGCAAGGCAACTGTAATTTATGACCAGCTAGCTAGTTTCAGATCTGCATATGCACGCATCAGTACTGCAAACAATATTCAACACAGAGCCTAGCCATAGGATGGTGACTAAACATTGTTTGAATGAGACTGGGTAATTTCTATATATATATATATTTAACCCTTGATTTTCTGTATTTTTTTTCCACGATCGAATAACATTCCTTCCATGCAAAACTCTCTCTCTTTTATATAAATTTCTAGTGTATGTATGCATGTAATATATGTATCTTACTTGTCCTGATTATGATTTTAATTTTACCATAGACAAAACTCTCTCTCTCTCTCTCTCTCTCTCTCTCTCTCATGCATACACAATGACACATATTTACATCACTAAACTCAAGAGATAACATTAATAAATTAAACTAGTTAAATCTAAATAAGTTGCAACTAGCTTAAGGATAATATTTAGATTTAGTTCAGGGATTAACTAAAAAAAATCTTGTCATAAGGTCACCGAGTCAACTGAAAATTATTAAATTAAATTGAAGCAATTATTTTTATTAAAATAGTATCATTAATTTTTTAAAAAATATTAGGGTTAACTAGTTAAATTTAATAAAATCAACTAGGTTGCTAAAATTTTAGTAATTAAATTTTAAATTATGAGTTTTTTAAACTAATTAATTCATCGATCGGATGAATCTAGGGTAATATATAGCTATGAAGTTTAAGTTCACGCACGAATCAAAATCTCACAATATTTTGGAAGCAAAACCATTAATCATCATCATCATCATCATCATCGTGGAGGTTCGTTATCAAAATACTTTCCCTGCAAGCATTATTAATTATAGTAATTTTGATGACTTTTTAATAAACACCCTTTCTCTCTCTCTCTAATTAATAAAATCTCCCTTAATTAATTACCCGTCTGAATTTCCAAGCCATATGAGGCACGTCTCACCATCCCATCATCCTCTTGATAAAGACATTTTCTTGGACAAAATTTACCCTTACTTTTGCAAGAAACATCATCTAAGTACCCATGCACGTGAAGAAGGAGAATTTTTTGAATCGTTGTTGGGTCCTTTTCGAGAAGGATTTTGATCAGTGCCTATTGCCCACCCGTGACGGACGAGGCTACTTTGGTGATTTCACTGCTCTTGGCGGCTACTTCCATAGTGGCTTTTCTGTTGTTTTCAATGCATGGAGTGGCATTTTCGGAACAAAATTACTTTCAGAGAAATATCAACACAAGCAGACAAGGTTTCAATCGGAAGCCGTAATGATGTCCAAAAATAAATTAGTTAGGGGGACATGGACACCTCAAAATACCTTAATTGCCCCCGAGATTGATAAGAATTTCAGAAACTAATTAATCTCTGATTATACAATATAAGCAGTTTTTTTTTTATATTAACGTTTAATATGTTTAAATTGGTTTTTAATCTCAGGTCATTTATATTTTGCATGTTAAAATTAATTTTGATCACGTTTCGAGCATATGATCTATACATATTCAAACTAATATATATATTAATAAAATATATTTCTCATAACCTTTCTGTGAATTCAAATTTAAAATAATATAGCATAAAATAGAAATTTTTAGCACTTATCAGTATCTAAATGTTACATAATTAAATAGCCTTTTTTGAATCATGAAATTCTATTTTTTAATAAATAAATAAAAACATTACGTGCGGTTTCGAAAAATTGGAAGAATTGCATTTCCCTCCTAAAATTTATTTTAAGTTTATTTTTAATGGATTTTTAAGTAGTTTGATTCGTATTTAGACTATTTTATTTCACATAAAATTTATTTTTTGTAAAATATTTTAGAATTAAACTTAACATGGTAATATGCATGAGAAATACAAACTTAAAATACTTCTTACCATGTTGATTATTCTGAATAATTAAGTACATTAAAACTTTAATTGCACTCATTGCGTTAAATCTATCTAGCTATCCATTCCTTTCATTTGTCACTTTATATAAGTTTGATATAAATCTATTTATGAAACATGGTATTATAATATAAAGAATTAAAAAAAAATCCACTCACATATCTAATTAAGAAATTAAAATAAAATTCCATTCACATATCTAATTAAGAAATTAAAAAAAAAAGCTTCAAGGAATAGATATTTGTCCCATAGTATACTCATCCATCGAGGAAGAATAGTAGCTAGAAAAGAATAATATTTCTGTGGATGTGTTTGACTTGATCTTGTATATAAGATTTAAATCTTGAAAGCAAGGGCAATACCTTAATACTCAACAAAACCAGGGGCAAGAGAAATAGTATTTCAAAAAAAAATATTAATATATATTTATAAGATGCCTCCAAAGATGACCTGATCCTTCTTATGTTCTCTCCTAGTGACAAAGGCTGATCACTATCTCTTCTTTTTTACCAGAAATGAAGGAGAATTTCCTGGTTTTTGTCTTCCTCTAAGTTACAAACAAATCCCCAACTTCCATGTTTTTGTTTTTGTTTTGTTTTAAGCGCTAAACAACATATCTTCTACCTAAACAAGGAAGTTGTAAGAGAGAAAGAAAACAAGAAAGTTTGGTGAGCAAAAGAGAAAGAAAGACAAAAAGGGTTAAATCTTCAATAAAAATCCTACTACTTCTTATCGTATTTCTCTCCACTTCAATGTCAAATACCACAGGTGATGGCACTGGCAGCTTCTCTTCTGGGGGTACTGGTGGAGATGAAGTTCACTTGAACTCAAGTGCTGCTGCTGCTGCTGCTAACAGCAATGGCTCCACAATCACTCAACAACCTCCGCTCAAGAGGAAAAGAAATCTCCCAGGAAATCCAGGTGTGTATTCACCTCAACCATATATTATTTCCTTGAAGTAGTTAGAGATGATTAATTTAAAGAAGATAATATGTTTTGTTTCTTGATTTTGAATCTCTTAGTTTTAACTTTGTTCTTGGTTAACTTTTGCTGTCTTGTACTATAGCAGTCTTGATGATCTGATGAGTTCTCAGAGCATTGGAGACTTGTTGTTGTTGTTTTTTGTTGTTTTTGTACTATATATGAGATTGTTTTTTATAGTTCATAGCTACTTTTTATTTATCTTTTTGGATGATAACAAAAAGGGAAACTGAGTGGCTTATTGCAGATTCAGCTCCTCACAAGAGATCCACACAAAAAATGGTCTTTTCCCTTTCTTTTTAGGTTTTCTTTATTGGTTTTTTCTTATCTTGGTGGTGGGGAGAGAGGGTTTTTTTTATGGCTATTTGGCTTACAAAAAAATGGAGAATTATTGGTGTGTATAAGTGGTTGATGGGGTTCAATTATTGGCTAGGATCTCAATCATTGCATTGGACTGTTGGTTTGCCTAGCTACCTCCCTTTCCTGTCTTGTTTTTTTTTAACTGTTTCAGACAAGGGCAAGCATATATTCCTTCATGGAATATCTTTGGTTTCATCACTCTTTATCTCACTTGGTTTTGCTGCACTCATGTTTCTTGCAGTTAATTTCTCATGTTTTATGATTGTCTTATCTGTAATGTTGTCCAAGAATCAAGAATCTAACCAAAAAATACATAGGTTAATCATCGTATGCAGTGTGCCAAGAAACCTGCTAGCTCCCCTTTTTGTGCCTGTTAGGATTGGATTAACCATAGCACTAGTGAAAAACACGATATGAGCAATAATTATGCTTAAGTTAATTCAATTAGTTTGTTGAAAATACTATCCTTCTTCTAATTATTCATTTGGTAAAAATATTTTCATCAAGAACTTGGAGTATATATCCGAAGGAAATTCATGTAAAATTGGCCTAACAGTTTTTTTTTTTTTTTTTTCAAACATGAAATATGCGGCAGATCCCAGTGCTGAAGTTATTGCTCTATCACCAAACACTCTTATGGCTACAAATCGATTTGTATGTGAGATTTGCAACAAAGGATTCCAAAGGGACCAGAATCTTCAATTGCATCGGCGAGGCCATAATCTACCATGGAAGCTAAAGCAAAGAACAACTGCTGAAATCCGAAAAAGGGTTTATGTTTGTCCAGAACCTTCATGTGTCCATCACAATCCGGCTCGAGCATTAGGCGATCTTACAGGGATTAAGAAGCATTTTTGTCGAAAACATGGAGAAAAGAAGTGGAAATGCGATAAATGCTCAAAGAAATATGCAGTGCAGTCGGATTGGAAAGCTCATGTAAAGACTTGTGGCACTAAGGAATACAAATGTGATTGTGGCACCATATTCTCCAGGTTTATAAACTTTGCATTGATCACTAATTCCTTACTTAATCTTAATTAATTGCCAAAATAACGAATTAGTCAGAGACTCATACACCAGTACTTACCTGTGCATGAATAATTAAGGATTACAACATTGGTTAATTAATGGTCTCTTGGTTTAGCACATTGATTGGTCATCATATGGGTCCACATTGTTTTATATATGAATTTAGTTGCTATGGCTTGACAACACTCCTAGCTTTGCTTGAAGTCTTTGTTTGACTATATATATGCAATTATGAAATCATTATTTCACCCTAAAGTCTTAATCATACCTTAAATTAAGCTCTCGTTCGGCTTAATTATTTATCATAAATGTAGTTGCCATGATCGTATTAATATATTTAAAAGACTAATTCAATATTTGCATGACCATAGAGTCTCTCTCGCACAGCAATTAATTTCATATGTAAAAATACTTGGTTTCTTTTTTAGTACTGATAGCGAGGCTTGACTTAATAGGGTCTGGTTGTTTTACCATGCAGGAGGGATAGTTTCATTACTCATAGGGCTTTCTGCGATGCCCTAGCTGAAGAAAATACCAAAGCAAATCAAGGATTGATGCCCAACATGGAACCAAACTTACAAGGCCAAGTCTCCAACCTCATACCCTCCATGGCCATCAACAATAATCCAAACCAATCCACCATGATGTCTAGTTTTAACCATCTAGACGCTAAGAACCCACTGTCATTACCTCAAGAACTCATGTCGACACCACCTAAACCCTCATCGGGAAGCATGTTTTCAAATGGCACCACGGGCCTTTTTGGTGGTTCAAGAAGCATGTCACCATCCCTTCAGTTGAATGCAAATTCATCAACAATCTTTGAAGGAAACGGCCTTCATAATTTATCTGGCTCGGCATCAATGTCAGCGACAGCATTGTTGCAAAAAGCAGCTCAGATGGGTGCGACTGCAAGTAGTAATAATGTGAGCTCTCCCATGATGCAAAAGAGCTTTGTCACAAGCATGGCACCCCCAACTTTTGGTACAATGCATACCCAAAATGACCAATCTCATGTGATAGGTGGTGACGATGGATATGCTAACCAGTTTTTCAGTGCGAATGGTGGGGTTGAGAACTCAGTATTGAATGACATGGGGATTTTCAGTGCAGTTTTAGATCAAAACAATTCATTATTTAAGACTATGGAGCATGCTAGTAGCAACAATGAGAATGTTTTTCAAGGTGCAAATTCAAATCCTGGTTTAAGTAGTCCAACAAGTGGAGCTAATCCAAGTGGTTTATCAAGATTTAGTACTGGGGATGTAATGACTGTTGATTTCTTGGGGTTGGGAGGATCTAGACAAAGGAATCTGCATCAACAGCATAATCATCAAGAAATGGAGTTTACTAGAGGAATTAGTCATCCAAGAATGCAAGGGCTGAACCACTTTGAGCAAGCAACAGCACTAAAGAAACCCATGTGGGATGTTTGAAAAAGAATATACAAAATTTCTTTTTCTCCTACAGGCTACATCTAGGTACTACTTGTAATGATTTCTATCTTCACTTCTTTAATTAGCTCTCTCTCTCTCTTCAAGTTACTGCTTCAAGCAAGGGAAGAACCTCAAGTGTTTCGCTAAAGAGCAAGCAAGGTGTTGAGGATTTTTGGCCCAACATTAGCAACTTTGATATGAGTAGAAGATCAAATAGATTTTCTTTCCAAAACTCTTATTTATCCTGTGAATTCTGTAGGTTACTGAAATTAATGCCTGGCCTAATTATTATATTTATACTCTAAACATTATTATATTAACAAGGTATAGTAGGTAGGTGCTCCTAACAAAAATAGATATGAATTGGTCTAATCATGGACGTCTAGCTAGAAGAATAAGAAAAATTTTGTTCGGTTCTGAAAATTGAGTTGTAGACACCCACTAATATATTGGCCTCTGAAATCCCCAATTACCTGTTCATCACATTTTCATATACACATTCTTTTTTGGATTTAGGAATCACAGAGTCAAAAGTGTAGAATTTGTTTATTTTTAGCCATTAGATTTGAAACTCAAGCTGTTAGCAAGAAAAAAAAATGAAATCCAATGGCTAAAAAAACTATAGATGTGTATATAAAAAGGTGGTGATTTTAGTCAAATCCTCGAAGGTAAGGCATCCAATCCAATTGGATAGTTGAAAAGGTCAGCAGAACTGGAGTGGGAGCCCAGATCAACTTTTAGACCATCAAATATTCAAATTAAGGGAGCCCACAAAAGGGTTTCAGCTTTTTTCCATGACCAGAAGAGGTATACTTTATGCATGGACCAGCGCGCCACCACAGGTCCATACTCCATAGCATTTTCCACACATCAGAGGCTGGACCGGGAAATTTGTATGGCTCTGGAGTATTTCCTTGTAAGCATGTAAAATGGAAACCACCAAAAATTTGATGGCATCATCACTGTCAACGGGCAAGTCCTCCTTCGTCTCCCACTCTCTCCAAGCCTCAACTTGCACTACTCCCAATCAAACAATACCTGGTACGTCCAAAAAGGTGATGGGAACAACCTTAAAAGTTAATGAGCTAGCTACGGTGCTGCACAGCTGGAAAAGCATAGACAATGGCATTGGAGCGTTACTTTCTAGCATGCAAAAAGATCTCCATCCTCAAGATTTACATGACTCGAACATCTGGGGATAGGAAAGAGAGTGTTTTCGAGGGGTGCCTAGGCCTCCAGCCAATTTACACCTTTGGCATTGACATCTCAGAGGCCGCTACTAGTTGGTGTTGGTTCAGCTTCTCTGGTAGCAGTTCGTGCAAATTTTGGTGGGATTACAAGTTTTCTTCTCGGATCATCATTGCCGCAAAGTGGTCGAACTCTTGCTTTGCTTTATCAATTGGAGGGTATAACCGATGGATCGAAAAAAATGAAGGATTTGGTTGGGAGGTTCTGTTATATGAATTTATCACTGAAGCTTTTTTGTTTAACATGATTTCTCGCTTACCTGTAAGATTGATGTGTTCTTCTAACACTATGAATGATTTTTTTAACGTAATTCATATACCCAGAAACTTAGGTTGGAGATCAAAGGCTACTTTATCGAGCAGCTGAGGAAACGAGAATATGAGAGAGATCATTTGATCCACCTCCACTGATTAGTGGGAAATCTGGTGATTGTCAGCGCAAGAATGTGAATGAACCGGTTGGGCCCCCAGGTTCATGAGGTGAAGTCAATGTTAGTGTCATTGTTTCACCGGCCCCTCTGGGCTGTTTCAACCTATAGATAAGTGATGCCAATATCCAAGCTTTCAAAATTAGAGGTCGCATATTATGCTTTCTAGCGAGCAATAACCTCAATCAGTGTGCAAGGAAGATTCGTCTTTGACTGTGTAGGATTTAAGCATTTGGAGGGCCAGAGGAGGTGGGAGAAGCTGTTGTTCGGACAATCACCACACCCAGACATGAAAGGAACTTTGACAGAATCAAGTTTACGAGAGGATTCTATCAAGGCAGGTTAATTACTACAGGCTGGAATTCAGAGTTGAGAGCCCCACATTTTGGCGGCATAAAGTAGCAGTTCGTTGTGCTCGTGATGGTAGATTATACACCCTAAATGCACAAACACCAGAATCAGCATGGCCAATTGTGAAAACAGACTCCTATAGGATCGCAGATTCATTTCAAGGCAGCTAGTCCTGGAGCATTATCAAACGTGTTAACAGAGGAACATGAGGTCATCCTTTGTGCGATTGGCTTCAAAAGTACACAGGCTATTCTACATTACTGTTGCAACAAGTTAAAGCTTTTGTTTATACTGAATTCATCTGCTGGTTCGGTAAAGAAAAGGAGGAAAACGCTAAGACCAGAGGAACTTGAATTTCAAGATCATTTATTGAAAAGAGTGAACAGCTTGCAATTCAACATCAATCAAACAGAAATGACTTAAAACTAGTTAGCTTTCACTCAAACTTTGCATATTACAACTGCCATGATATGTCAAACACTGAGGCACTAATCATAATGACTAAGATTACATACAAATACATTTATGCATTTAAATTCCCTTCGGCAGCATGTCGGCCACCTAAACAAAATAATTTTTCTATATCTAAATTACAAGTAATGTACACCAATTTAAGAACAACTTATCTGTCTTGGCTTAGCACCTTTCTCCAAGTTCTCAGCAACTGCTGCAGTTAAATTGCGATCCTCGAATCCAATTTCAGCACCAAGTCTGCAAAAAAACTTGTATGATTCTTAACGTTCAAAGTAAAGAGAGAAGGGTGGGAGAAGGCAGCCATTCTATAAATGTCCAAGAAACTCCAGAAAAATACAGCAAGAATCATGTAAGATTAATATTAGGGAAAATTTGAGCACACTCCACTGTCTTGTCTCAAACCTTGATCCAAATGTCAACCCACAAATGCTAATTTCACTTTCATTTGTCTTCAGAAAGATATGAAATTTCAAAACAATGACAATAAGTAAGCAATATAAAAATTTAAGCTGTTTTGCTTACTTAGGATCAAGCACCAATTTCTGGACTTCTTTAATGGCTGAACTAGCAGCATAGAGTGACATCTTACCCACCTGTATGAAAACCCAATAGAAGATTAAGAAATTCACTGACAGGAGAACCAAAGAATTGGTGGCTGGATTACAAAAGAACAAGAAAAAAAATAGTGAAAGAATTTCAAGGAAAAAAAAGCATTGAATGTTATTGAAGAAAGATTCCAGAGCCTGACCTCCAAAACTTGAAGTTTTGCTTCATGGTCATTTGGAAGACAGCGAATTTCTTCTGCCAATCTAGCAGACACCCCCAGACTTTCAGGAGATAAGAAATCAAGGCCCAACTGAACATTGGACTGCAAATTTACAAGAAGAAAAAAAGAAACAATTATAATGCATAATTTTACTTAATTCAAGCAAGTAATTTTCGAACCACTCTAAATATAAATATCTTTGGTTCAGGAAACTTTTAGTTTTATAAAATTTTGAAAATCAGCAACACTTGACTTTAAAAATTGGGGAAGAAAGAACTAAAGAAAACCAACTATACTACTGGCTGTTGGCGGGTGTTGTTTTTTCTAGCATGTGCCTTTCCCCCAAACTACTAAAGCACCCTTTTTATCACATTGTTCGATGATAAATATATCCCTAACCTGAAGAGGGCCTAAAACATTCCTTTGTAGAGGAAAGAAGCAGCCCTATCGCAACAACATTAGTTGGAACCCACAATTAAAATCATCTCCTCAAGGATGAACTTTTTTTTCCTTTTTGAGTTTCAATGGATAAGGATGAATTTATTGCAACTTTGGACTTTGGAAACAGACCAATACTGGTTCCAAGAAAAATAGTGTTAATGAAACTTGATCTAATTAGGGCAAAATCATAGACCATACATTCACACTATCAGTTAACATCCCAACCATTTGAAAATCAAATTAAAAAAAAAAAAATGTTTTCATCATTGTAGTCTAAATGTTTTAACATTGTCTTTACAATTAGAAGTTCTGGAGACATGTATTTATCCAACTTTGAAATCTAATTAATCACAACAAGCTTACCTGAAGATTCCTCGCTTGGAAAGGGCATCCAGCTGGGACGAATACAGCTTGCCCCAAATGTTGTTCAAATGACCATGGTTCAACTCCTGAGGAGAAAAATAATTTTCATCTTAGAAATGCATATAAAGAAAGCATAAAAAAGGAAATATACAATTTAAGTGCACTCCCCACCAAAGCAGTATTCCTGGTGTCTCTTGGGATATGCAAAAGGGGATAAGATCAAATACAGTCAGAGAGAACTAATTAATAGCATATGAATACACATGCAAATCAAGGAGGAAAGTCGGATACACCGTACATTAACAAAATAAACAGTAGAAAGGTCTATGAAGACAAAAAAAAATGGTTAGAAGCTCAGATGCCTCACTATGTTAACAGAAAAACCATAAACAAGCAGCAAGATCAAAGAACTGACTCCTAAATCTGTTCTATTTTAAAAACTAAGGAAATGCTAATGTTACTCACCAAACTCTTCCTTCAATTGTCTCTTATGAAACGCATTTAGGAAAACTGTTCCGTCATAAAGGGGATCTGTGACCTGAGATCCCAATAATAAGATCAGCAGCATGCAAGTTACAGAAGCCATTTGGCTTAACTAAAATATAAGGTAGATTTCCAAAGCTCAGTAGGTGAACTTACAAAATCATTCACTATGTTGTCAGGCTTCCAAAGGTCCTTATAGCATGTTCTCAAATAATCAATTAACTTTGGAATATCCTGCCGACGAAAGACATCCCAACTAACTCCTGGACAAACCTCTACAGGGATATCTTCACTATCTTTCTTAAACTGCTGATCCTCCATTCCCTCAACCTCTTCCACTCTGGTGGTTTCCATTCTTTCAACCTCTTGAACACCTGTGGTTCTTTCAGCCCCATGATCTTCAATTCTGTCAATCTCTTCAATACTAGTGGTATTAGCAACCTCTTGATCCTCCATTTTCTCATCCTTATCTGCAGCTGTCTTCACTTCATCTTGTATATCATGCCCATCGAGTGATATATCAGGCAACCTTCCATCATCCAAGCTTTTTTCTGGGTCAATTGAGCTACTCTCCTGGCTACCTTTTGTCTTTGCTTCGCATGTATGTACCAATAGATACACCTGCATGTGCCTCAGCAATGTCAATCCATATTAATTCCTGTCACCTTGGACAAGTGAAATTGCAGAGAATATAACAAACAACCACTAAATAATCCATGTGGGCTCTCTATACAAGGCATGGCCACAGCAGCACTTGGGCACTGAAAGCCAGCTGAATTTGTAAAATAATTGCTTCGAAAAAATGTTAGAAATACAAATAATTTATTTGTGAACCATATATATTGAATTTAGGATATCAATGAGATTAAGAAGATATCTGTTCTAAAGACACCTCGCATGCAATATTTTAATTCAAAGCTTGAATACCATAAATGCTAAATTACAAAAGAGGAGCCAGATTTTAAATCTCCAATATGAATTTCAAGAAGGAACAGCAGTACCATGCAAGTTGAAGTGTTACAATACCTATCTAATAACAAATAAAACTTACCATGTCACGCGTTTTGAAATGAAGTTTGATTACAGAATCACCCACACCGAGATCCTCATGGCTCCCATAAGATATACAAATCTTGGGTCCTACATCATTCTGCAAAGAGTAATGAGGCAACTTTGCAGCAACATTTAGAACACCCACCCTTGAATGGATAAATTCAAGGAAAGGCAGTTTACTGATAGATTCAGGTCTCTGGTATAATAAGAACTCTTCAGAAGCACTAGGGGAAGGCCAATCCTTCAACTTCAACATCTCTGGTGAACCATTTTCCCTGATTCGTCCCTCTGAGTATCCTCGGATAAACTGATCAAGATCAATATCAACCTGCCACACAGAAAACCACTTGTCAAGACAATCAAAGAGATTAACACAACATCAAATTATTTACTGATGTTAAGAAGAAAGAAGAGCCATACACCTGATATAAGCAAAAGTTAAGGAAAACACACCTCAGACCAGTGTAAGCAATCTATGGCCTTCACCATTCTGTTTTCACCTTTCTTTTTCTCATCTGATGTTTCCCGGATCCCCCTCCAAATAGCCATTGGATCCCAGCTTGATATGGATGAGCTGTCAAATACCTGCTTCACAATAACAGGTTCACCTCGAACCCAGTGTTTTCTAAACTTGTTTATCCCATCAGCTTTTACATCTTCAGATAAGGGGCAATATAAGAAATTATCATCACTGTCCTCTCTGTGAGCATACTGGCAGAGTGTGGAATCATTCAACCCGGATTTCTGTGGGGTGCCAGCATCATAAACCTTACAGCCACTGACCATTTCCTCCACATTTTTCACAAGTTTTGCTGCCCAATTCATCTTGAAAATACGGCTTAGGTTCAATGATGAGTAATTACAA
>Ga0307518_10001904_pt1 | contig 15447 bp, 23 predicted proteins | sample 25_EM_MG_FD_203889 | JGI IMG/M metagenome (GOLD analysis project Ga0307518, IMG submission 203889) | Populus trichocarpa ectomycorrhiza microbial communities from riparian zone in the Pacific Northwest, United States - 25_EM | ecosystem: Host-associated > Plants > Roots > Unclassified | place...
AGCTATTCAAAATATCGGAATGCCGGCACTGGGCGCCTAAATTTGACATTTGGGCGCTAAAAATGATTCTTCCTTTTCTCCTTTGTTTCTCTATCGTTTCTTCTGCTTCTTTGGTTGTTCTGGTATGAGAGTTGGACTGCAGTAGGTTGCATTCCTCTCTCATACTGAAATGATCATCAATCCTTGGATTCTTCTGCTTCTTGGCGGTTCTTGTGCGAGGGATGACTGCCAGATGATGGCATTCATCTCTTGCTCCAGGATAGTCATTCTCGTGCAATAGATGGCTATGACAAACTTGTATTCATTCTTTGCATAAGGATAGTCTTGACTTTGCGTGATATGGATAGTGAGGGCTGTCTGTATCCCTCAAGTCGGGACAATCTTTCAACAGATCTTGGGTGTGCATTCTTCGCATTAGTTTCATCGGCTAACTTTCTCCATGTCCACAGTACCAAACACGTTTGGTGCGTGACAGCGTCATTAGCTCAACCTGACATAGTATAAACCTCAATGGTGGACCGTTGTTGGGACCAGCGATTCATCCTTCAAAAGCTCTTCAACTTGTATCCCATCCACAGCGTAATGCTTCTCATATATCAGTTTGCGAGCTGACAAGATTTTTTCACGGCGATGGGCAGTGTCAGAGCGAGATAAAAGGCTGCATTGCAGTAGGTCTGATTCCATCGCGAGAAGATGAACTCGAGACTTTGGAATAAGACACCGAGGGCATGGGCATTTTCCCAAGTTCCTGATGGTTGCAATTAAAACTCTGAATGTATGTTGCATTAGCTAATGGCATTGAAGAGCAACATAACCACATACCTTTCTGGATAATCAGCAGAATAAGTGAATATTCGAGGATATATGCGATGCTTGACTTGGTCCTGACAAGTTATCACGATGCCATGTTCATATGCTTCCAGGAAATCATCATCCAGAAGGATATTCCACTGTGCATGGAAAAACTCTCTGTGACAATGAGTTAGGAGGGTGTCACTCGGCTTTGCCCCAGACTGCTCCATCACGAAATCCTTAAACGCGGGTGGAAGCTATTCTCACAGCAGTGATAGTCAGCAGTTGAATCCACAGAAAGTAACTCACCGATTGGAAGTAGGCGACATGAGAACATAACTTTGAGCTTGGCTGGCAGCGCATGTACTTCGACTGATTGCCGAAGTAGAGGTAAAGTGGCCAAAGCTTTGCACTCCCGAATAAGGTGAGCTGCGTGGCATCTGACCAGAACATGAGCGCCACAATACAACGTGGCAAGTCACAGTCTGGTTTGCGAGGTGAAGCTAGGAGTTGTTCTTGAGCTTTGATGAAAGCATCTGACGCGTACAGTTCTCCGTGGACTCTGATGTCATGGGCTTTGTTCGGCAGCTGCCACCGGAGCTCATAAGGTTCATAATGGTAGATACGATGGTGAAATGGATCTGAAAGCTTATCGTGAATGATTGAAACTAGCCGATGGTGATGAAAGTCCGGAACTGTATAGTCACAGTGACCCGGATTTGGCATCCGGTGGTGAAAGGGAACAGATATTGTGATAGGTGAGCGGCTCCATCCAGTGCTGGCATCTTGTCCATCTGAACCACTTCCCAACTCCTTGTTGATTTCCTTCCAGTTGGTATTTCGAACATTATCCAGATTATATTCTAAATCTCCAATAATATCAAGAAGAAGCTTGAAGTTTGCATGGGATTTCTGTGGCCCGTGGTTCCAATACCAGTCACCTAGTCGAAACGAGCTTTCATTGGGATAGGGATGGAATGGGTTGTCAGGTGCAGAGATTATAAGTGGCATGGAAGAGTTGGCGGTAAAGGGCGGCTGGGACAAGCATGGGTGCATGTTTGTGGATTGCTCATCAGGATCATGAGAAGGAAGTCTGACTTCGGACCTGAACACACGGACAAGACCAAACTTGTTCGGTTGAGTCTTGAACACTGGACGCAGTGCTGAAACAGGTGGAGTCGGACGCGACATGTGAGACTCAGATGCTCCTTGGTCGGGTGGGCCTTCCAACAACTGTATTCCAGGCAGAGGGAGTGGCATAGGACCTTCAGGAAGTATGTCCCGAAATTGAAGAGGTAACTGACGATTGAGCTGACGTGGTCTCCGCTGTGCCAAAGGTAGCGCCTTGTCTTCCAACTGTGGGGCTTCAGGTGTACGATTGCCACAAGGGATCTATGCTGGCTTGGTCAGAATGACAAAACTGGATCCTCACAACATACCGGTTCAGCATGGGATGCATTATTACCATCATTAGCACTTCCAATGCTAGGCTAGATCACCCCAGTCAGAACGACAAGATTTAATAAAAATATTTTAGCACGTACCGGTTTGGGATGAGGTGGGACATTGTCATCCTCAACCCATTCTGTTTGAACTTCTCCCAAGTCTGTTCGCAATTTTTTTCATTGATATACCTCCTTAGCCTTGGATAGCGCTCCAGAAAGTTGTTTCTTTCCTTTTGTGCACCCCCGTTCGTGCTTGGTGAAGTCAGAAACATGGGAGAAAGAGCGGCCACAGATGCAAGTCTGGAAAAATTGTTCAGCCATTGAGCCTGTCACAAGCTGTGATGAATGCAAAGTCGCTCAGTCTCAGTTCCAGCAGAGTATCCAAGGCCAACTAGTACTACTAGGGCATGGAAATCTAGTTCACAGCCACCCAAACCTGAGTTGTGTCGCAGCCCGAGCCTGTGGGAAAAATGGAGTTTGACAGTAGCAAGCAAAGCGAGCGACAATGAGCTCAGTGCCTGGTGCTGGCATGATGAAGACGGCGAACAACATCGCAGTGGTGACAGTGAGTAGTACTACTAGTTGACTTTCTAAGATAGCCGAGGCATGAGGCGTCTCATAGAATATACTAAGTACTTACTACTAATATGTAAGACTGAAAATGCACAGCAACCATGATAAGTTTGGAACCAAGTTCATGTAATAAAATATGGTAACTACTACTATTGGTCCATGTCACACGTTTCACGGTAAAGAGGGTGTTGCAATGTGTATTGCAACAATATATACACACCATGGTAGTATCTAAATCACAACCTCGTAGTAGTATTGTATCTCCCATCCTGCATCTCATTGCCATCGTCATTGCTGCTGGTGATGGTGATGGTGGTCAGCGTTTGTTGTCGCTGCTGTGGGCATGTGCGTGTGGCATGTCATCGTTGTTGATGAGCCGCAGTGGAGGTGGAGAGGGTGGTGGCAAGATGGTGAGGAGGTGGTGGTTGGCATCTCCTGGACATTCGTGGGATTGTTGGCTGGGCTGTCGTTCATATGTCTGGCACTGCACTCACTCGTGCTGGCTTTGGGGGCATTTGCGGGTAAGGCTAGGTCCGTGCTTGTGTTCCAACTGACTGGGTGGTCGCATTATGACTGCAATCTGTGGGTGATAGTCCTCAAGTGGACGTCGTTCCGGTGAAGGAATGTTGACGAGATTGTCAAAGAATGCCTTTATTCAATTAGGCGGTGGCACTGTTCTAGATGTCGTAAATAGTGGAGGTTGTTGTCCGCGAGAGGCTAGGGCTGGCACAAGAATGTGAAGTGTCATTTGGGTGATGCCGAGGGAGGGAACGTAGGATGAGATGTCAATGTCATCTTCGTCTCCATTCTGAGATTGATGGTGGGATGCAAGGATGGGTGGTGGTGGTGGGTGGTAGTGCAGAGGGTTCCGAGGAAGTTTGATTGCATTGGCAGCTATATGTGTTTGAGCGCATAGCTTGATATCAAATGAGATGAGCTCTTACCCTTTCCAAAATGGCCCCATTCACCAGCCGCGAGCTGCACAGCATCGATGACCAGCACCTCTGCTCCTGTTCTCCATGCCAATTTGCGTACAGTCTCATCAAGAACATATTCGCCACCTTCCACGGGACAATACAGGGCAAGGGTAGGCATATGGGGATGAAGAGCGATGTGTAGATTCATTAGTGCGTCATCAAATAATTCTGGCGGGGGTAAAATATTATTTCTCTGAGTCCAATGATGGTAAGTCATGTGGGAGCCAAAGGATATTGAGTCCTTACGGGAGCTGGGGTCTATCGTCTGGATCTGACTCCCTGTCTCTCTGAGTGGACATATTAGATGTGCTGCTCACCAATGTTTTCGTGCATTGGGGTGGTTTCTCTGGCTTGGAGGGCGGGATGGGGGGACCGTTGGGATGTGGTGGAGAGTCTGCGTTGAGCTGGATTGGAGATTGCTCGGCATCCTGGGCAGACTTTTGGGCAATGGAACTGCGTGTGTGGATGCTGGAAGACTGTCTTGCAGGGCTGTTGGGATCTGAGGTGTCCCTTGGCACCTTGGTGCGTGCAAGTCGGATTGGGATGACGAGTCTTGTGTTTCTGTGTACCCTCTGCATCGTTGTTCGTGTGGTGAGCCAGCTGTCACATCGCGTGGTGGCGGCCGTTGTCATTATTGTGGCTGACTGCATAGCAGTGTCACCATTACCCATGATCGCGTCTCATTGTTGTTGTTGTTGTTGTTGTGACGTCTTCGTCTTCATCTTACTGGCATGCACACGTTGATGTGCTGTCATTGTCACCATCTCACCATGGCATTGGCCATTGGTGTCACATCGTTGTCATCTTCGTTGTGCTAGCACAGACACACTGTTGCCATTGGGGCACTGCAGATGTGTCATCGTTGTGCTAGCATGGACGTGTTGATGCACTATTGTCGTGTTGTCGTGTTGCAGTGGCATTGGCTATCTGGCCAGTGGCGACGCACGTCACATTGTCATCGTCGTTTGATTGAGGGCACAAATGCTGATGTGGACATATCAAATGCAAAGCTGTAAAGGTCAGTGAAGTGCAAGAAAGCGACATGACTTACCTGGGTACATGCAGCCACCCAGAAACCAGTCGAAACATACTTGTGGGGTCGTTGGACACAGGCATTGATGCATCGGAAGCTTGAAGATGTGAAGAAAAGTACCGCGGGTGCTGCAGGTTCTGGATGACCACTCACGACCCGCACCCGCTTATTAACTAATCAATGTTGACCATGTGTCGCTGGCTGCAGGAAGGCGGTTGAGGTGCTAGTGGTTGGTGGCAGTCATCATCTTTGCGCCGATGTAAGTGGCCAACATCACCATCGTCATAAGGATGGCACTTACCGAGTTCGTCACTGATGGTAGCCTTACCTAGCTAAAGAAAAAGACCTGATGGAAAGAGATGGGAAGAGATACCAGTGATCAGATATGCATGAGATGACACAGATACATACATTGTAGTAGCATACACCGTAGTAGTACTTGGATTGCCATTAGCATTGCTCTACGCCTCGGGGCGCTCAGCTGATGGGAGGTGGATAGTGATGTAATGAATGTTGAATGGATGTACGTAGGTACAGGGGGGGATGGTTGGGCAAAGCCCTGAGGGCTTTCAGCCCGAAACGAGTCGCAGGGGAAAGGCTGAGCTGTGAGGGTGGGCTGGGACACCGAGCAGGTCAGCTGGAACTGATCCACCGGAGGTGAGCGGGACGTGTTGAGCGGGAGACAATGGGAGTGAGTGGAAGGACATGGGGAGCTCCCGCAAGGACCTGAGAGAGGGAGTGGTGCGGTGGGTGCGAAAGAAAGGCTGAGCTCATCAAACGGTGGGGGCCACAGCCTTTTGGTCTTGCGGTGTGCAACGAGTGGGAAAGAGAGGCGCCACACTTTGCTTACCTAATGTGTAGACTAAATTCTATGCCACTCAGCTAGCATTTTTGTTTGTATCTGTGTGGCACACATGTTGAGCCTACATTTTCCCACGACTTACAAGACTGCCTGCAGCAAGCAAGGGTTCAGAGGCAAATGGCATTTCGAGAATGAAATATAGCAAGCACACATTCAGATTTGAATAATGTTGTGATATGAAGGTACAGTACACGACAGAACAATGTCCACATAAAACAAGGAATCAACAACACAGACTTGAACCATGTAAAAAAAATAGATCATTGTGTGGCAGGTATGACAAGTGAATCCAAAACCTGCAGTATATCCACCTTAAACCTGCCAAGGTTTGTGCTGGTGTCTTCACCTCGGTAGTATGCTCTGTGATAGTATCGGACGAGCTCAGGGCCAAGAATTTTTGCAAATCTATCTTCGAAGCTCTTGATTTTTTGCAAGGCTAATGCTAGCATGTGCACAGCCTCCTTCTTCTGGATGAGTGCAACGAGCCAGCACTTTGCAAGTTCCTCATACTTGCCATGCCAATTCAGTTCCCCTGTGAAAACAACCTTTATTGTTGGAATCAGTAACAAGAGCAACTCGATACATCATGCAAGAACTGACCGACATTCTGGAAAAGGCCTGGTTGAGGTTGGTTTCTATCGCTGAAATGGGATCCATGGTAGACGGGCGAATAGACTCAACACAAGAAGACTTCAATTTTGAGAGGCCTGCCTGCAAAGAAGTCAATGATGCATCACTGCCATTTCGGCTGTGGCACAAAGTCAGGGATAATGATCCACAAAGCGTCAGCATAGAAGACACAGAGTCTGTGGGACTGGCAGGCTGCCCCATTGGCTGAGAGTTGGTTCATGGGCAAAAGGAGGTAGAGGTCAAATCACGAGGCTCAGGATAATCCTGCGTCGTAATGGTGGGGTTCATAGTAGTAGGTTTTGAAAGTGCTGGTTCAAGATATGCTCCCACCTTCACGTACTCATTTTAAGCGACGCTACAAGTCCTCAAAGTGGCTGTGCTGATTAGCCTGATTGAGATGGATTGTTTGTGGAAAAGTAATGTGGAAGTGGCTGTGATGATCAGTGATTAAGCCTTTTCCCGATCAGAACACGTGTGAGGAAACAATTAGATTAATTTAACAGACCTCTGAGTGGCTGTGGTGATTAGCCCCTTTTAATCAGAATGAGCGAGGGCATTCGAGCTGCAAACAAGATGCATAGTATAGTAGCTGATTGTGTGCAGATAAGCACGAGGTTCCCAAAAAATGTGGGGCGAGGCAGCACTACGAGGCTACAGCACGAGAATACAAGTATGAATAGTACTGGTAGTAGTAAAGGGCAACAAACTATTGAAGCTGAACTTTCACAGGCACCGAGAAGAGATTGAGAATGACAGATTAGTTCCACGGACTTCTGAGTGGCTGTGGCGATTAGCCCGATTTAGGCGGAACACCTGATTGATTTGAATAGAATGGAAATAGATAGCTGAACTTCGAGATCTATTACATAGCCATGTTGCAGCACCGTGCAGTAAGGCCGCAGATGGTCAGGCTTGGTATGTATATCAGCATAGTACAGTGTAACTAACAGGTATTATTACTATTATCATCAGAATGTCCTCACAGTTCATCTACACTCAACCCGATGTTCCCCAGGGTGATTTCGATGACCACTACGTCCCACTTGAATACTACGCATGGGATCAACTTTTTGCTTGTTCAGATCCAGCAGCCTCATTGTGGATGCCAGATGAGACTTGTCCTGAAGTCCCCCAGATGTCTGAAGTGGCCGATTTCACCGAGGTGCTGAATCAGCTGATTTCCCCTGGTATGTAATTGTGGACTCAATATTAATCTTTCTAAATTTGCTGACAGACCTGGATGCCTCCGAACAGCTCCAAAATTTTGGTGTGCCAGTCCCAGGTGCCGCTCTCAGTGAGGACCATAAGTGTGCAATCAATCCACCCTCCTGGACATGTCTTACTCAGACAAATTTGTCTGCAGATCCACATGTCAATTTCCTGGCCGCTTCAGAAGACACACCAGGATCATCCACAGCACCATTCCCAGAAAATCTGATTTCTACATTTTTCCCTGTGGATACTGACACAATAAATGAGGGAACGTGCGACAAGCCAGTGGTGCAGGTCCCCACGATCTATGCCATTATAGATATTACCATCAACACCATGTTACTTGCTGATGTACCTGGTGAGTGTCAATTGAACTATTTAACCACCTAAGCTAATTTCATCCAAAGGCCACCTTGAATTCCTATGAGAACTCCTACCCCTGCCTGGCTGGCGGCAGCTCTACAAATTTTCAGTCATGTTCACGTGGTCATACCAAGCACGCATAGAACTATTACCCGACTTTAGTTCCATTGTTGGTATCGCGATAACTCATTTTCTAGCATCCCGACGCAAATTATTGCCAGATTGGGTCCCAGAAGACCACCCCATCCAACTACAGTCCTCGGAGGGTGAATTCATTGCAGTGCAAACACAGTGGAATGAGGGTCCCTTTAGAAAGAAATTCTATGCCACAGTAAGGATTGTTTTCTGTCATCTGCATGTGCTAATACATATTTCAATACAGGTCGCTGCCGTCAGGGCCCATTTTCTTGAGCACGCGTTCAAGACAGCGCAATACCTCATGGTTGACCACCTGTAATTGAACCCACCCTGGAGAGGGATCCTTCACTCTTGGGACCACCACGATGGGATAGAAGTCCACACCACCCAAGTGCTAGTGAGGTGGGACCCTCATTATGGGTTCCCTCTGCTGTACAATTATATGTTCACATCGGACGCCATCATAGTATGTTACTCTTTCTTTTCTCATGATTATATTATCTTATACCTTGACTGGCAGGTGGGCTGGTTTGAGGGAGTTGATATTTTCAACTTCATCATTCACACCATTGGGCAGACAACCTCGCCTGGTTGTATCATAACTCAAGAATACAGAGAGCAGGTAGATCTCAGTATCTGGCGTCCAATGATACCGAACAATGCATTTCTTGCAACTCCCATCAGTCTGGTGAGTTTCCACATCGGTAACTAGTATACAATTCACATCCCCCCTTAGGTAGTGATTATGATTGAACAGTATTTGGGTCAGTTTACCAGGACAAATAACAACATCCATGCCAAAGGTGCCCGGCTCAAGCGCATGAAGGCAATTTGTGCTCAACTACAAGACTTATTTGAGAGCATTGACAATTTTAACATTGTATCTGTAGGCTACGAGGACTGTGTCAAGGCACAGAAAGGCAAGACAGCAATGATACAAAAAATCGAACAGTGTATCAGTGATTTTGCGTGCCATTCAAATATGTATGAATTGTAACACTTTTTATTTCAACAACTATTCTACTGATGGACATATACTATGGTGTCTACAAATACCAAACTTTTTTTGATGTTTGAAGCTGCTTAGTCGCATCAGTGCTTTCAATGTAGCCAATCGGTACCAGTATACTTTGAGAGGAGTTGAGATGGGAGTCGAGCAAGTGTCGTGCGGCCGACCGTTGGTGGAATCTCGCCGTCAGCTGCAGTCGTCTCGTCTCGGATATGCTCGGAACGTAGAAGGGCGGTCCCAGCACACTTTGAGAGGAGATGAGATGGGGGTTGAGCAAGCTCAACAACCACCACTCTTGTTCCCCAAAAGTGTGGCATGCGGCCGACCATTGATGAGATCTTGCCGTCGGCTCTAATCGCATCTGATGCAGGTTAAAGGTTGTGGGTCAATCAAAGGGTACACTGTGAGAGGAGAACAAGATGGGGGTCAAGCAAGCTCGACAACTGCCACTCTCACTCCCTAAAAGTGTGGCATGCGGTTGATGGTTGATGAGATCTTGCTGTTGGCTCTAATCGCATCTGACACAGGTTGATGTTGTGGGTCCATCAGGGGGTACACTGCAAGAGGAGAATGAGATGGGAGTCGAGCAAGCTCGACAATCGCCACTCCCATTCCTCAAAAGTGTGGCATGCGGTTGACCATTGATGAGATCTTGTTGTTGGCTCTAATTGCATCTGATGCAGGTTGAATGTTGTGGGTCGATCAGGGGGTACACCGCGAGAGGAGAATGAGATGGGGGTTGAGCAAGCTTGACAATCGCCACTCCCGTTCCTCAAGTGTCGCATGCAGTCGACCATTGATTCCATCTTGCCGCCGGCTCTAGTCACGTCTGAGACAGGTGGAATGATGTAAGTCGATCTGGGTACACTTTGAGAGGAGAGCAAGATGGGGGTTGAGCAAGCTCGACAATCACCACTCTCATCTCTCAAAAGTCGAAGCAACAGTTGGTGGGATCCTGCCATCGGCTGCAGTGGTGTCAGATACGTGTCAAAAAGGTTGAACTTCAAGAAGAAAATATGTTGTAATGAGGAACAAGACGTAGCAGATAGAGGAATGAGAATGGGATAGATTGGCTGACTTGTACTAGTACTATGCTGTGGCACAACAATGGTGGGAATTATGATTACATCATCACTTGTTTACAAGTCAGCCAATCAGTCGCGTTCCTAAAGGTGGTCACGTGGAAGACGCGGTCACGTTATATAGGGCAGTTACTACTACTACTACTACTACCTTAATTCCTCGAATCTCACCATACTCCACCATCCATAGTATAACTAAAACCATGGCTCAAACGAAATGCACCATGAAGAAAGTGCTTGGCGATGGCAAGAAGCAGTTGCAGCCCAAGAAGCATCTCCAAGCGATGCAGGCTGCGCCGAGATGCAGCGTGGGGGGTCGTGCCCATCGCCGCGACTCCATGGAGATAGAAGGCGGAAAATCTCCCCTTACAACACTGCCCTCTTCCCCCATTCCAATGGAAGAAGAAGTGGCGGAATGTTTTCGCGTTTCTTCCACACACAACCGTGTAAGTGGCATCATCCTTATCACTTATTTTGTTGAATTTTGTTTCTTTGCTCTAGTTTTGTTGTTTCTGTCAGGATGGTGGTACTATGTATTGCTGCAGCCGGTGCAGAAGGGCGGTGTGCATGTCCTGCCTTGTTGTACCCAAACAATACAAGGACGCTGTTGTAGACGATGCCGTTGAATTTTGTTGTCCCGGATGTCACGAACTAGGAGATCGGGAAACTGGAAGTCAGGGGAAAAGGGCATTTCACCCTTACTGGGCAAGTCTATTTTACTTAACAATTATTTCTGACTGATTTTCCATTTTCACTCAGGGTTTTACGACCAAAAATGAAAATGGTGCACAAGTGCCCATCTTGCCATCCAACCCTTACATCTGCACTCACTATGGGATGTCCTCCTGTAGTGAGGTAAATGATGATCCCCTCGCCATCATCCATCTGTATCTCACCGGCATGGATCCGCACGGGTCCCCCCCACACCTTGTTTATGATTCATTGCGCTCCTATTTTTGCCCCGACGACCTCCTGTTCTTTGAACTCAAATTTGATGCTGGGACTCCCAGCAGAGAGGCCAACCATCGATCGAAGATGGTCAGTTTGGTCGTGCAGCTGCGGTGTGCTGAGTTTTCCTGTGTCCTCCTCTTTATTACCACCCATAGCGAGAAAAATTGAGGCAACCTCTTCGTAGGTCACCATGTCCATGGAGGGCATGAGTGTCCGCTGGGTGATGAAGTCACAAAGGTATGTCAGGTTTTTTGTGTTGAAGTTCCCAAGGCTCATGTGATGCTTTAGTTCTTCGAAACAATACTGTGCGGAGGAATTATGCCATTCCTTAGTGGTGGCATGGTTATTCTTCTGACCTGTGGTTGGGTTGTGCAGTTTGAGAACTCATTCATGAGTCTTCAAACAGCCCTCCTTCGGTAGGTTTTTTTTTTTCCTACTATTTCATTACATTTCTCATACCTGCTTCTCTAGGCTTCCTATTTGCAATTGCATTGCTTTTGTCACCCCGTGCTTCCAGGCGCCTCTTGCCAACATTTTCCTCCTCACCTTGTTCAGGTTGAAGATAATCCAGTCAATCGACTTCCCTGCCAGCTTTCCGCATGTGCTGGAACAGGACTTGGAATTAGGGGCCCATACCAACATTATGCATTTCTATTTCGACCACTCTTCGCCTCCCACCGTGTCCATGACATGTGACAAGTATGTCTGGTGGAACACCAACATGCGACCATACGGACACAACATACCCTTCCTTTGCCCCACGTGCGCCTCTGTCTGACCATGGGCAACAACTACTAAGGAAGGGATGACCTGGAATATTCAGTGCTCAAACCCTGATTGCGGCCTCAACACTGACAAGTCCCGGTTCCAACCAAGGGCCAAAATATCTGGGGAGAAGCCGGCAGATATGACATTTGTGACGCCCACCAATAAAAGGACAAATGGTTGGTTTTCTATTAGGGTAGTGCAAGTACAGAAATCATTTGCATAAGTATTGTTGCTGTTTTTAAATGATATTATGCTATTATGCTATATTAGTTATAGTACCTCAGCAATTTCATTGTACACAAAATAGCACAGGTTGTGCCTCAAACAGTGAGTTGAAAAACTTGAGTGAGCATGGAAATAAGTCGAATGCAGTGCCAAATGAGTCGATCGCATTGCCCAAGGATGCAGATGGTTTGAGTGAGTTCAGAGAAACCGAAGACACCACTGAAGTAGAGTTGTGGGGCTGTGAAGGTGGGACGAGGGAGCGTGCATGCGTTGATGGAGCAGACAAAGATACAGGTGGGGCAGTTGAGGCTACGGACACCCAAATGAGCTCATTACCGGGTCGATGAGCCGTATGTCGAAGACGTCAAAACGAGCGTGCGTGTATGGTTTGGAGGCGCACAATGGCGTGCAGGTGACACGAACAACCCTGGATGCCAGACGGAGTTGTCAAGCGGCCAGGCTGATGTGCCAAGAGGCTGGGCGGATGCTCTGAACATGTCGAACAATGCTGAAACGGCTGGGATGAGCAACGGTGACAGTGCAAGGGGGGTGGGGTGGTGGTTATGGAGGCACAAAACACGGCATCAAGAAGACAGATGACATCAGAAGCCACGCGGGCGTCCCAAGCATACACTTTCAATCACACCAGAAAACATTGGAATGCACCGAAAGGGATTGAAACTGCCAGACTCACCTAGTTGAAGTGCAAGACGGACTCCAGACAAGTTAAATGGGTCCAGAATCCACACTGACATGCCAAGCATGCATACAAATGTGCACAGTGCTGGGGATGGAAACAGCTGAAAACGAAGACAGAAACTTGAGAACACGTCAAATGGAAGCGGGAACGCAAAACTCACCTGTAACGCACAAAATCGCAAAACGCCCAAGCCTATGAACCAATGGAGAATGGTCAGTGTTTAAAATGGAGATGTACATGTACCGCTGGACATGTTGATCAACACCACAAGTCAAAAATTTGCCTTTGGACGGCACTGCAAGCTGGAGACAGTCAGCATGTGCATCAAAGTTGAAGAATGCAGGACAGCAACTCACCTGTATTGTCTGGGCCACCCACCAATTGTACAGAGCGTCAGTACAACGTTGTTAGATGGCGATGACGACGCCAAAACGGCTTACCTAGAGTGCATGCACATTACATATACAGCCCAAACTTACAACTTGAGATGTGCCAATAGGGCCATTGCACCCAAGCATCAATGTGGAAGGATGAAGATTGAGCCTATAAACATTGGTTGAGCACTGGAGGGTCAGAACACATACTACATACCTTGAACGATCCAATGCAATGCGGTCGATTTGGAGGTCAAACGCAGCATCACAAATCCCCGCACCGAGATCATATGGCCAAACATACGTGGCAGTGTACACATTCCAAAAATGGCAAGTATTTGATAATCATCCTGACAGCCACGTCGTGTGCACGACTTTGCATAACATACTACTAGTAGTACACTGTATCTAGTACAAGTTGTTAACCTGACAGCATGTATATACACATATGTTTTGTATGCAGTGACTATATATTTACATGTATATATTATGTTACATTCCACCCATCCCCGCTAGTGTTTCTGCAAGAGTGTCAATCATGCAAGCATTCCTGGCATGCTGAGTAATAACAGCAATGACTGGTCTAAAAACAGACAGCAAGTATTTGGTGTCACACAGAACCTTTCATTGAACACAATGCTATCATTGATTGAAACAAAGTATGTCAGAAATTGGTTTCACTAGGAAGGTCAAAGCCACATCTTATCACCAACCTCCAGCCGCCGATGAGCCATTGTCACGAAGGTTTAGAGGCGGAGCACGAATGTCGGAGTTTCCTGGAATATGTCACGCCACAAGTGCATCGCTCCTTAGTACTTCCATGACCATCTACTAGTACCTCGGGCATTGCAACCACTGTTACCCACCAGCATTCATACTTCCCCCTACTACCCTTGCTGAACATAGCCAAGTATGATGCACAGGCAATGGTCCCAGCATGAGAGGTCAAATTTCAGAGGTACGACACAGTCGTTGCCACAAGGTATGTGTGATTAAATTGCAGCATATATGCGCTCAATCCACAAGTTTCTTGGCTTCCTCCTTGTGCATTATCTAATCACCCTATTCTCATCAAAATCCTGTGTGAACAGAGACTATACTATGTATGTGAATTCCGTGGCAAACGCATCAAGCTGACCAGGACCGTTATCCTCATCGTACCCCCTCCTTCCCTGGTGCCATCGTGTCTTCGGATCGTCTTTTGCACACAAGCCCAAGAAAATCTTTCCCTATGATGGAATATTCCTATCAATGAGACTGAACCTGACCTATGGTGATTCTGTCTTGCACAGGGCCAAATATGGTGCTACAAGTCTGACTGTGTCTTCGGGACGAGGCCATCAGGGGGATAACATGGGCTTGGAACCCACCCCATGCAAGGATTGTGGGTTGATACACACTTACAGGGATGGTCATTCAAATCTGGTGGCAGCCCCAGTACAGGCGCTAGGTCTTTTCAAAGGCATGACCAGCCCTCAATGGCTAAGCAGGACTCGCTCGAATCGAAGGGAGTAGTATCTGCCCTTGTGATGGTAGTAGGTGAGACAAGGGTGATCCTTTTCGCGCGACACCACAGGAGCATAAGCGAGTTTTCAGAGGGATCTGGTAAGTTGTAGGAGTGTATGTGCTTGGCTTAGATATAATTATGTTTGTCTACAGCAACTGTCATCTCGTTGGCATTAGGTTTATTTCATGATTTTGGCACCCCTCGGGAATCAGGGGACCCTCCCATTGACTGGCTTGAAGGTGTTGCAGTCATGATCATGATCCACTTCAGGTAACCACTTTTGATAAGCATTTAGCCTGAATAGTTTAGTATCGCAATTCAGCCAAATAGCCTATAAAACCATGGTCATTCCAGGGAAGGTCTGCTTCCCTCCTGGGATGGGCCATTGTTTTTATAATCCCATCCCAGGGCTGGTCCATGCCATATGGGATGGCCCATGCTTGCTTGTGGTGTCAGGGGTCCTTATACATTTTTTTCATTCTTGCTTACCACATAGTTTGGTATTTTCTTTAAACACTGCACATTCTCTTGCTTGGAATGAGTTCTGTAACCATCTTCATCCAACAACAAAATTTATATTATTCAAACTAGATGTTGATGATGATATTTGGCAGGATGTTGGACTAGGAGACAGCATTGGTGGCTTACCACCAGCCTGGTTGGCTGATGAAAAGGTTCACCTAGGGATTAAATCTCTTCTGGAGCTGAGGCGTTGTGAGGAGGAAGAGATCCATTTGCTACAAGAAAGGAAAGTACTAGTGGAGTGGTTTGCTGAGGAGTGGAGTCGGCTCCAGAAAGCAAAGTTG
>Ga0307518_10001905_pt1 | contig 15442 bp, 18 predicted proteins | sample 25_EM_MG_FD_203889 | JGI IMG/M metagenome (GOLD analysis project Ga0307518, IMG submission 203889) | Populus trichocarpa ectomycorrhiza microbial communities from riparian zone in the Pacific Northwest, United States - 25_EM | ecosystem: Host-associated > Plants > Roots > Unclassified | place...
CAATCACCTATATCAGTGGTGAACCCTTGTCCCCTGAAGCTACATCCTTTCAGACACTCCCTTCTGGTATCGATCCAGAGCGGGATCTATCCTTTCTTGAAGATTTGTTTCTTTGATCAAGAAGATCCGCATTCAGCTCCACAAATGTTTCCTTTGACTATGCCCAGCCTTCTTGGCTATTCTTGTACTTCTGTTGCTGCATTGTCTACTCACTTGGACCGAGAAGTCGTAAAACTCCTATCTCCCCAGATTTTGTCTAGTACAATGCATGCACTACCATCTATGCTGACTGATACTTCTCCGCTTTTGTCTACTGATGTCCTCTATGTACAGAATTTGGCCTTATCCTCTCCATTGAATCCCCCCACTTTGCCCTATCCCATTCCAGTCCAAGATGACTCAAATATACCCCAGCTCTATTACTCTTTTGAAGATTTTTGTTACATGTTACACTTTGAACGTGTATTCTATGTAAACTCCGAGGACTCCGATGATGAACTAGGCCAATGGTGCCTTGGCGCTTACAAACGCGTGGATCGGAAAGTCAAACCGGTTCCCGGTCGCTACCCAGAAGACGCCCGCGTTCATCGTCAATTCCCCGAGAATCCCCTCGACTCACTCACACCACTCACTCCCCTGCCACCTGACTTCATTCCGACCAAGAAGCTTACCAAGGAGCGCCTGGCTTTAATGAAACTAAACCCTGATGGTTTCCTCTGGCCAGAAGAAGAAAAACTTTTTGCGCATGTCATGAAGCTTAATGAAGTGGCGCTAGCGTTCGACGAATCGGAACGCGGCAATTTTCGCTCAGACTACTTCTCCCCTTACATCATCCCGGTCCTGCCCCATGAGCCATGGGAGTACCGCAACATACCCATCCCTCCTGGCATTCGTGAACGTGTTATCCAGCTGCTTAGAGACAAGATCGCAGCCGGACTCTATGAACCCGCGCAGTCATCATACCGCTCCAAGTGGTTTTGTGTAATGAAGAAGAATGGAAAGATCCGGATTGTCCATGATCTGCAGCCTCTCAATAAGGTTACAATCAGAGACGCCGGAGTTCCACCTATTTTGGATGACTTTGTCGAACCATTCGCTGGTCAGCAATGTTACACTGTCTTTGATCTCTTTTCTGGATTTGATGCCCGCCAACTGCATCCCGATAGCCGAGATCTCACCTCATTCATGACTCCCCTCGGTCTCTTATGGCATACTGCCATGCCACAAGGCTACACCAATTTGCCTTCTGAATTCCAAAACTGTACTAGTTTCATCTTACAAGATGAGATCCCTCATGTTGCCAACGTATTCATCGATGATCTTCCCATCAAAGGCCCTGAAACATGCTATGATGATGCCAATGGCAACGCCGAAACCCTGCCAGCCAACCCAGGGATTCATCGCTTCATTTGGGAACATGCTGTAGATGTGCACCAGATTATGCATCGCTTTGCACATGCAGGCGGAACTTTCTCTGGTATAGTCACCAAGTGTTTGCAGCAGCTACTATAACTGCTATAGTATTATATATTCCTATATAGAATATGCTCTTCAGACTGACCTTTCTAGGTACTTTTATAGTGTTATCAGATACTTTCATGCATATGGAATGGAAAACAGTAATATCATATATGATCTACCATAGAGTCTGATATGCATACTTACTTGCCCAGTTATTCAACAAAGATCTACTACACATATCCAATACATTATCATTAGTCCAATCAGAGGAAACATCTTCACTACCAAAGCAGGGAACAAGCTGGCAGCTTTGACGTATGCTTGACAAAGAAATGATATCAGCAGCAGGTAAGTTATTTGCCCTTTTTTGTGCTACGGTTACCAAGTACATGTTATGATCATTTTCAGCCTGACCTTTTAGCTTTGAGTACCACTCAACGTAGGCAAGAGGCTCTTTGGGCCATTGGGGTGGTGCAGGCATGGTTCCATATAGCATATCAGGCAGCTTAAAGATGACTTTAAGCTGTGCAATCCTAGTTCCTAATAATATGTAGTTGGTATTAGAACTGGACGCATCTTACTTGAATATTGCATTTACTCACCTTCTAGACCTGTCGACTCACATTCAGGATCAACCATCACCACCACAGTATCAAATTGAGCAGGTTGTTTTCCCCTTTCAGGTCTGGCTTTAACAGCATCGTTATCCCTTTCTGAGGGGCCCAACTCCAAACCCAATTCATCTAGAGTAAACTTGAACCCGTGATATACATCAACAGTGCGAAAGGGAATTTGAATATCGTCCAAGTCTGCCCTGCTAAGGCGGAAAGGTAGCTTCTGATTTAAGAAAGTCTTGAGGTCCTGTTCAAAGCCTGGACATTTATGTTTCTGTGCAACGTCCACCAGCATCTGTGAACTGCAGTGAGGTTTATTGGCTAGTTACAAAGCATGGGGTTTTTGGAGGCCTATTTCATCCTCAACGCTGTGCTTGCTCAACTGTTGCAGATAGTGAGAGAATCCTGCTACCTTTTCGACCCTTTCCAACCAAGCAACCATCTGTGGCATGGCATTTCTTTTGTTGGAACCCCTCCAAGCTTCCTTTGCAACGTCAATGTGCAAACGCTCGAAAGCCTCCGTATTGTAGTTGTCTGTAGCTCCAAATTGTTTGATGGCATCAACATAGTGAAGAAGAGAATGAAATTTGGGAATGTTGAGATGGTCACGAACGCCCAGGTTGACAAGTACAGATTTGTGCTTGTGATAGAGGTCCAATGAATCTTGAAGATAGCCAAGAGTGACGTCATCATGAGTGGGGTACTGTGAGATGTAGATAAAATCCAGAAGGGCATGATAAGTAAGGATGACTCCCCGAGGCACCTTCCCCACAAGGCAAGCCAATAGAATTCGTGCCATGTCCTTTCGCTCTTTTCCTGATATCTGAGACATCGCTGAAATCCCATTCTTGAAGTGTCGGACCCCATATGCTGGGGGGAGGGACCGTATTCGAGCATCAAGTTCATTGGGATCCATTAGATCCTCGCACCATGTGACCATATGTTTGAAGATCCCTTGATAGAGTTGATGGAGTATGTCAGGGGTAATACAATGGTGAATGTCGCAGAAGGGGTGTTGTACACAGCCAGATACGTCCTCTGCCATACACTTTGCATGGAATTCACTGAGGGTGGACGAAGCCGCCTTCGCCTGGTTGATGACTCCTAAAGTCCATTTTTGAGTGCAAGGGGCCTCAGGAGTCTGGGAACCTAGATTTTTAGCTTCGCTGCGGCACTTTGGACAGGTTCCGTACTTAGTGCAAGTTACCAAGCACTGTTCCGGATAGTCTGCAACGTAGCATGCCAAAATAGGGTGAACACGTCGCACATATCCATCCCCACAGTCCATCTCAACTCCCTTACGTCCTGCTTCCTTCAAAGGTTCCAAAATTATCCGCATTGAATCATGGAATAACCATTGAACTCTAGAGGACTTCTCTCGTTTCGTAAGGTTTGATCCCATTATTTTGTCCACAGAGAGGTACCCAAGTAGTAGCATAGCCTGTTGTGATGGCTTTCGACGGATTCGCCGTGGAATATTGCCCAAAGTTATATATATCGGATAGGCAGACTTTCCTCCACTGAACTGAGTAAGTTGTGTCTTATCTGTAGCAATAATGACCGGCGCAACTGTAGCCCCTTGTGGAAGAAGGGATTGGACTGAGTACCACCACTTTCCAGTCCACATCTCATTGTATATGCGTCTGGATCGTTGCCTATCAAAGTACTCTTTCTGGGGGACAAATACCAATTCTTCTGACCAAGTTGGATTGCCCAGAAGTGATTCAATGAGTTTGACAGGACAACAATATTGGAGTAGATGTTTGTTGTCGGGATTATCTGGGAAGGTGACGTAGTTTGTTCGCCATTCGGTATGTGTTGGGACATGGTCAATGGTTTGATGCATCGAGCGAGTGTTGTGATAGGATAATCCCAGGCTTTCAACAACCTTAGGCTCAAACTGTCAATCAGCTGAAAACTTGATAACAAAAATGATACGCACTCCAGGGATTGCCAACAACCTGTTCAGTGCGTTCTGCCCAATACCCTCCTCAATTGCCCAGCGAGCAACCTCCCAATCCACTGAAGAAGCAAAGGGTGCGTACGTCGGGTCCACTGTTCCGGTTCGTTCCGGTTCCGCCATTTCCACATCGCCCTCAAATTTCCTGCGCCAGCGTTGGTACAATGGCTCACTTGCCCTGAGAACCGATCCAGCACCAGGATAGATTTCAGTGAATGTAGCTTCTGTGTCGTCTAGATGCATCCGAGACGGTCCAGCAATGGGCCCGTCAACATCTGGTTGCACTGAAAGAACTGGCGAAGAAGGGGGGTGGGTGGGAATAAGATCGAAAAGCTCATGATTGAACTGATCGACTACTTCATTGGGGGGTTGTTCGGGTCCTATGGCAGGGTCAACGTAGGTGAAGATTGGAGCTGGTTGCTGGTCCTCCACCTCCTCGACCTCAACCCCCAGGTCCCTGAGTTTACCCTTTTTGTACCACTTACAACTTTCAGCTTGACTGAGATGCTTCAGAACCCCCTGTGCTGTCTTAAACGAACTTTTACCGCAAGCAGGGCAAGTGCGGTCGTTGTATTGGTTGGAATATGCTTGCAAGGCGTGTCGCAGGGAGTACATTGCTGGGGTGAGAACGTGAAGGAATCTGTGTACAACAAAGCCAAGCAGATGATATATTATGAGCGTGTGATCAAAACAAACAAGGAGCCTCTAGCTCAGAGAAAGCCAAAATAGTGCCTGCGTGCGATGCATCTGGTTTCTTTGAAGCTTGTCGACTTCTCACCCTACCTGACGTACCACTTTTCTTGGATCTCCCTGAGCTTGCTCCCCTGCCCTTTCCAGAACCTGAAGTTCGAGCCCGCTTAATTACTCGACCTGACTCAGAATGCCTTTCCTCAACAGATGGATCTTGTGGGATAAGATCCGGATAGACCGGCGGAGGAATGTCGGAAGAAGGTGCGAATAGTTTGAATCCGATGCCGATGGGGAGGTGAATTACAGGCGTATACTGGGCAAGGTCCTCACTTGTCTGCAGTACCAAGCCAGGCTTAGTGTCGGTGACTTCCGCTAGCTCCAGCCTTAGATTGTAGCGCTCTGGGCTGTCGGGAAGTAGACTAGTAGAGCCAAATGTATGTAAGGAGGAATTCGAGAGAGGATCTGTGCTGGATTGAGGAAATGAAGGGGTCGTTGCAGAGACAGATGCAGAATCCAAGTGGTCTGCAGAACTTGAGGGTAGTTGTGCTTCCAAGGGAGTTGTAGGGATATCGTTGCTCAAGTTGTCTTGGTCTGCTTGATCTGCTGCCCTTGCTGCCTGTAAAATGGCCTGCATCTTCTCAAGCATCACCTTGTAGGTGATCGGACAGGTATTAACGACCTCGAAGTTGAACGCAGCAGGGCCCCCGATGGGATCATCAACGATCATGTTGTCAAAGATTGCGTGGAAAAGGTCCATGATTGCTGTGATGAGTGGCTGAAAATAGGGAGTAAAGTATGAAGTGATGTTCCTTTTGAAAGACGGTAGACCGCTAGCAAAAGCACTGGCTTTGAAGTCAGCAGCAGCACGGTAGCTACCAGGCATCCACCAAGACTTGAGTGTAGATCCTTCCAGCTCTTCCATGGAACGATGCTGTCCTGGACTCTCAAACAACACACAAATGACGACAAGGACATAGAAAAAGGATTCGAGGTCATGGTGAACTTGATGAAAACAGCGTGGTGGAGGGGTCAAAGCCTGACCGGACCACTGTCCGTCGTACATGAGGTGCAGAGCCATAAAAGTCATGGAACCCTGCAAGAAATCAACTGTCAGTAGAGGTTTACAAGCTGGTTTACGACTTGCCGTGCAGTGGAGAGTTTCATCTTCCTCTGTGCCTCTTTGAAAGGGCTTCGTATTGGGCCATGGCGTAGGAGGTTTGGGTTCTGAAACTTTTCGCAGCCTTTCTTCATCCACACGAGCGAAACCCCAGTCATTAAGAAGGCCTGCACTTCGCAACCTGGATACTAAATGAGTCACGATGATGAGCATATTGGTGATTGTAACATCTCGATGCAGCACCCCATGATCGAAGGCTGTCTGATGCGCTGCAATGATTTAGCTCACCATGTTCTTAAAGTAAAGAATATTACTTACCTATGATGCAGTCAATGATGGCCTGGATCAGCTCTTCACGGTTGGTGAAGTAATAAATGGGGCGTGCCACTGGTTGTGATGGATCTGTGTTTCGAGGGGGGCTGGTGCGAAGCCGAAGATGAACTCGTTCGTCGTATCGTCTGTCCTCCAGGAGGGTCTTGGCTCTGTCAAATCCAACAGCTACAGCCCGATGTCCTGATGTGGAGGAACTTGCAATATCTCCAACGATGCATTCTTCCTCGAATATTGGGATGCTGTCGATGTCATCACCAAGCAGCTGTAAAATCTCACCCTCAGTGTAGGCGCGGTGAGGGTCGTGCCAAGTATCCTTAGCTATGAAGTATCTTCCACCCCAGCTGATGAGCCAAAGGGTAGATCCACGGCCCAATCCTGATTCCGAGATGTAAAGCACATTTTCGATGTTAAAAGTTTCAGCTCCAGGATTCGCGTTCAAAGGTGCTTGCATGGACATGTAGCAGGGTGGAGTTCCAGATTCTGGGGTGACGGATGGCGAATATCCTATGGCTGTGTCGTCACCGAACGACAGGCCTACCACTAATTTGAGAAATTGAATTGGATTGTCGTTGATCGAATACTGTGGGGAGAGGGAGACGCCCCCACAGTCGTAAACTATAACCTGGAACCCTTCACTTGCAAAACCAACAGTGACGATGGCATCACGACCGTCTTGTGTCCCCCAGATAATGGTAGCTTTGCCTAAGGGAAAGAGTTAGTTCCTACAGAGTCCAACTGAGCGTAAGTACTCACCAGCCAGTTGTTCTCCGATTTCCTTCCAGGAGGTGTTCTTGGAGCTGGACTTCAACTCTGCAACAGCCCTGGCGATCCTCCAATTGCCTGATATCAATTTATCCTTTGGAGTCGGACGGCCGTCAAGAAGTACCAGATCGGGTTTGCGTCGAGCGTTGTGTCCAAACACACATGATGTGCTATACTTCGCAGTCCAGCTTCGCGAGATTGGGGAATGAGTGCATTTCTCAACAGCGAGTGCGATCGTATTGAGAAAATGTGCGAACACTTCCTCAGTACCAGTCTTCCTGAGATCAGGGCAGTTTGTCCAGGATCCATGGCACGCAGGGGGAATACTGGAAGAGTCGGTAGATGTAGAGGAAGCGGTTGTCTGGGACTTTGAAGAAGCAGATGTTGTTTGCCAATATCCAAGCTCTGTCAACGTGGCCAAGAGGCCGTTCCAAAATGTTGTGTTGTCCTTGTGCTGGGTGCCAAGCTGTATGGATGCCCTGGGCCAGAATCGAGTGAGAGTAGCAGAGTTGAATAGTGTATCGAGATATGTTTCACCCAGGTCTGCCTGCTTCAAGAAAACCTCCTGCTTCACGAGACGCTCCCAATTCACGCGAAAGTAGAAGTCCTTTGGGCGAACGTGATGACTGCCAAGCTGCATACCAAAATTTACAATCAATTGAAAGAATCGAAATAAGAAAATGGCCAACGCACAGCCAGAGGACCTATACCCAGAGTATCTTCACGGCGCAATTGCTGTAAACAATGGGTAAACAAGTCGTGACCTTGGAAAGTTTAGCAAGTTCTCGCACCCTCGATACTGAGCGCATTGTATAAGTCTACTTGCTGCAGCTTCTCCACATAACAAGGTGAGTTGTAGTGCTCTTGCAGAGGTTCTAATGGGTGCTGGTCGTGGTCAGAGGGTGAGGATCAGTGCCAATCGATTGCAGCAAGGCGGATGACATGTCAGTATGTCTGTGTGGGAATTCACTGCAGTATACCGCAGTGAATTCCCACACAGACATACCGAGGATTTGTCATGGGACCATCATCGGATTGGTGGGTGTTTGGAAGGTGAGCGTTTGAGTATAACCCTGTTAACCCCTGACCCAAATGGCTGTGTATTGCTTCACCCAACGGGAGCTTGGAGCTTTGCTGCACGTCCTCCAGGATGATGACTCACCTTTGGCTCTAACTCACCTCAAACACTTCGCAGAAACGTCGCTTTCCTCTCCCATACCAGAAGCTAATGCAAACGTTCCCGAAGCTTCGACAACGTAAGTTTTTCTGCGTCTGGTCCAATGATAGGAGCTGACTTCAGATTGCAGCACTCCAAAGACTTGTCAGCGTGGCGGACGGAAGGCGTCAAGACTCGCCGCGACCACAACTGACAAAGTGAGCTGGCGACAACGTGGAAAAGCTCATATCCAAGGCCTTAGTAGCGTTTATTCTCTTGCGGCAACACTTTCTGCAGCAAACCAACATTCAGATCTATACAAGCCTTTCCGCTGGGCTCAAGACCTTCGCACCTCGCTTGCTGCTCGCACCCAGCACCGGTCCTACTCCCTGGCTTCACTATTGGCTCAATGTGGAAGTCTCAACAGCAAGAACGTCTCAACGAACTTCTTCGTAATGGTTAGCCAAATTCAGTTGGTTGCTGCATGCCAAAAGTACGTGGACAAGTTGTCATACTTCGGCAGTGTTACTCACATCAAGCATCACTACTCTACCAGCCTACGTCTCGAAAACAACCACCCTACTGTCACGGATGTTTACAACCAAGAAATAGAACCGCTCAAATCAGAAACCAGGATCCCGGGTAGGCGTACCTTTTTGGAGTGGCATGCAGATGGTTGCAAGTACGCTGCACTTGCAGGAGGGGGCACAGTTTACCTTCTCTTGTTGATTGCGGGACTGGGGACTCAGGTATGCTTTCGCCTAGCTGAAGACGAGACGATCACCGAGCTGGCAAATGCTCTCAGGGAACCTGATCCAGGTAAGTATATTGCTGCATCTAGTTGAGGCAGGCACTGACAAGACTATTCAGTGACTGAACTGGGCCGAATGGTCACGAGACTTATACCAACCATATTGCAGTTAAGGGACCTCATCCCCCTCAGCATGCGCTTGGTCTTTACTTCAGAGTACCTCAAACAGTACGGATTACCCACTGATGTGGATTGCTGGGATTTGGAGGCGTCTGACAGTTTCTTCAACTCACTAATCTTAAAGTGGGTAAGGCCATTTTTTGTTTCCAAACCTTTGCTGATTTCTGTTCCCAGTAATTTCCAGCTTGTGAGCTGTGCGACGAACGTCTGGAATTCAGATACAACTCATATCCCTTTACTTACACCAATTTCGCTCCTTATAGAGCAACATCTCTTACCTCCTGAAGATCATTCTGAGAACAGCATTAGCAAACCTCCTGGCGACACGCAAGATTGGGCCATACCACCCATAGGGCACCACCACATCGTTATCCATACAGGGTATGATCCACAGCATCCAGATAACCGCAAGGATCCAACATTGTTCAACGGCGACGCGAATCACAGTCAATGCAAGGCCTGGACAGAATTCCAGCGATCAAAGGCAGCCACAGCTGTTGAAGTTAGCAGTGTGAAAGACTTGCAGGACAGAGTAAGTGCTAGATTACGGTGTTACCACCCACTACTAAGGACTTCCACATAGTTGGTGGTTCACTATCTTGAGGGGGTCAGAAGGTCAACAAATTCATTCCTTCGCATTCCTGCATCATTGCTACAGAAGTGAGTTTTTTTAAGTGACATCTGACACAAGGTTCAAGACCTATAACCAGCACAACATTGGAGATGCGGGGTACAGATGGCTCTCTGCTGGCAAGTATCTCACACAGCATGCCGGCAGACTTGCAGGAAATGCTATCGGATCAACTTAAGTTGTGCTTCGAGCACAACATTTTCATGCCAAAAGACAGTGCCAATGAGGGTGAGGTCGGGTATGAAGCTATCCACCTAGCTTATTATAACAGACATGTTACGCGAGTAAGTTCATCACTTCACCTTTAATCAAAAGCTGATCCAGCCCTGGTATTACTTAGGGTGACAAGGCACCCAAAACAATTCAACCAAGGCTGTTGGAGAGGGAGGACGTCACTCGAATGAATCACGCACAATTAATTCCCTATACGTCAACAGATATGTGAATACATCAAAGGCTCTACGACAATATTCAGATAGCTTTGAAAGATCCACTGGATTTTTCTTCTCGTATGGTAAGGTTAAACTTGAATCATGATTATCCTAGTTGACGCGTTATAAAGCTAGCTCTCTCGTTACCCAAAGAATACACTGCACTAGAAAAAATCGCCAGCCTTCTCCCCAACCATCCTATAATCCCTTCTTACCCCTTTTGTTGCATCACAGTCAACGTTAACGTGGCAACATGGGGACATCGAGATTCAAAGGACCTTATTTTGTGCAAAGTCATCCCGGTTGGGACCTTCACAGGGGGGGAACTGGTTTTGTGGGAGCCAGGCTTGGTGGTGGAGTTGCCATCAGGCAGTGACATCGTCTTTCCTTCTTGGAAGATCACTCATTTCAATCTAGATTATGTTGGAGAGCAGGCATCACTGGTACTGCACACAGACAAAGAAATGGCCCGTTGGGTTGGGGATCGGAACGGGTGGGCTGATAATTTAACTTTGCAAACCTACGCTTAATAGTAAATCTTCTGTAATAAATTACGTTTTTCTCTAACCTGGAATCTGGTTCACAACTCCTCACGTTACGGTCTTGAACTTCAACTTTGGCTCTTTACCTTTACTTTCATGGGTCCCCTCCGAAAATCTTCTCGCATCCCACACCCAACTGAAAGGGCTGCTGAGCGTCTCACCCACCAGAAAAAGAGCAAAAAGAAGACTTCTCAAGCTTGTGAAGTCGCCTCAGCCTCCAAGGATGAGATGAGGGCCCAGCTGGCTGCTCTCACCCAGAAGCTTCGAAGCAGAGAAAAGGCTTCAAAGAACACACCCCAGGAAGTTCGCCGGCAGGGTGAGTCCTTTCTTTTAGCATAAGGCCTATTTGATCCCCAAGTTTATCATTCAGAAACCAGAAAACGCACCCGAGAAATGATGGATCAGGAGAACACTGCTGAGCAGGATGAATTTGATGAGGAAGATGACTCAGGTGCTGTATCCACAGGTCTGCCAGCAAAGAAACCATTTCTAGACCCAGAGGAGGAGGAGTTCAGGAAGAGGTTAGAAGACGACGACAAAGATGAGGATATTAGTGAGAGTGAAAGTAGGAAAGAGTACCATGAAGATGACGGTAAGCTTTACCAACAACCAGTAGTGATTAAACTGACCTATAACGTCATACACCAGAGGAGAGGGAACCCACTGATCTGATGGAAATGACCAAGGTAGGACATTTTGTTCACTCAAGTACTTGCTAATCTCATATTTACAGATGGTGTTGGATGATACTGGTTCAAAGCCTAGCAGTTCCAGAGCGGTATCAGTCATGTCAACTTCCGTACCTAGCTCCAGGAGGTCTGTAAGCCGGACTGCACCAAGCTCTCGCAAAGGCATCTTGGAAGGCTGTTCCCCATTTACAGTTCAGGTACTCAACCATGGTCACACTGCATTTCGCCTTCACATTGCTACAGTGGATGGGTTTCCCAACTTGTCCAAGAAGATGCAACAAAGCTGGGCAAGCCTACAAGAAGGAGTGAAAGGTATCACTGATTTAGAAGAGGAATTGACAAGAATAGGTCAGGATACCAGCTTGAAAGAAAGAGCAGTAAATTATGTAGGTATTTCTTTACTCTCTGATCTGGTACTGAAGTGGCTGTAGGTTTGGGGAGCTGCATCTCAGATTCGAGGAGAGTTAGTGACCAAGGCCCATCAGAGAATCTCCGCCAGTTATGACATTCCTGGAACAATGAAGCCTCAAGACGTTGCTGCAGTTGTTGAATGGCTCATCAAGACAGGAGCCTTTCTTGATGCAGATCTGGACATCAAGGTAAGTCCTGCAGTTTCTTGATTTCCTGTTTTTAACAACATAAATAATTTATCCAGGCTCGTACATACAACAAGCAAAAACCCTTTCGCCATCCCATCATCAAGGACCTCATAGTTAATCAGTGGTACGGCTCCAAGGGGGAAGGTGTCAAATACTTTACTATTTTCAAGGAGATGCCAAATGGTCTTTTGGCCCTGGTAGCTACTGCGGTATTTTCCCTTTGTTTTTTTTTCTTTTGAACAAGGCATTGACAAAGATTTATTAGATTGAATGTGCACTGAGGGCATATATTACAGGAGTTAAAGGAAGCCGACCCAACAATTTTTCTGCAGCCGAATTCCAACCTCGCTATCCGTGCTATCTTGGGAAGTTGCAGCAACTGGATAAGAACTGTCCTACTTGGTTTACAAATATGAAAAAAGAGCTTTATCAGGATATTTGGTGCGTTAGGCATTATGATTGACTTTACAGTTAGCTGACCAGTCATGGCAGTGATCAATCTGGACACCAGATTTTATCACTTTGTTTGGAGGATGATGAGGACAATATTGACTACAGTGCCTTGGAGGCTCAGGCCAAGGAGGTCTAGTACTATAGATAGTAACATTAGCTTTTATATTTGTGGCAAATCAAACAGTTTAATATAGTGTTATAGAAAGGTCTTGAGAATCGTCTTATTTATCTTTTTGATATAATCAACAAAAAATAAGAACAGAAAATATAGTATTATATAGAATAATAAACGCTTTCCCAAGTACAGTTAATTTGAGATTAACCCCTCTTGAAGCTAAACTATAAAGTACTATATAAAGATATTTGAGCTCAAATGATTTTTGATACAACTATATGACTCTATATAAGGGGGACTTGTCTATAACATCTTTAGGAAGTATAACAGCTATTATAGGACTATATAGAACTATAATTGCTATAATAGTCAAGATGGTTTTTCCTGATGTCTCAGTATGATGAATCTGGTCACAAACATCCTGCTTGCTATGGCTCTCTCCCCATCAACGAGCGTGAATCTCGCTACAGCCAGCCCAAACTTGAGCTGTATGGTCTGTTCCGTGCACTTCGTCATTACCGCCTCTTTCTCTATGGAGTCAAGACCCTGCACGTTGAAGTCGACGCCAAGTACATTAAGGGTATGCTTAATGATCCAGATCTCCAACCTAACGCTACCATCAACCGCTGGATCGAAGGTATACTTTTATTTGACTTCAAACTTATTCACGTTCCAGCCGCTCGTCACCAAGGACCCGATGCACTTTCTAGGCATCAACCTACTGAAGAAGAAATAGAAGAAGGTGAAAAGGATGCCAATGAAGCAGATCAATGGCTCGAAGATATCCTGCTCTTCTCCCATGTTCATCCCCCTCCTTATGACTCTATGATGCTTCCATCATTCTCTTCCGACGATACCTCTCAAGATACCACGTTGCGCCACATTCTCCACTTTCTTGAAACCACTCAACTCCCCGCATTCCCCTCCAACACTGCACATAAACGCTTTATCAGGCATTCTCTCCAGTTTTTCATTCAGTCAGGCCAACTGTTCAAATGTCGTGGACCCCAACCTCCTGTCAAAGTCATCTTTGATCCAGACTTACGTGCTCAGATCCTCAATCAAGCTCATGAGGAGCTTGGTCATCATGGAATATATGGAGTTTTTCAGGCCATTCGACAACGGTTCTATTGGCCACAGATGTACCAAGATGTTACCCATCATGTTCGCTCTTGCCATGAGTGTCAGATTCGTAGCACTCGCAAGGCAGAAGTCCCTCTCATTGATTCCCCATCCCCACGTCTCTTCATGAAGATCTATGTTGATGTTATGCTCATGCCCAAGGCTTGTGGATACCGCTATCTTGTGGCAGCTCGAGATGATCTCTTGCTTGCTGCTGAAGGTCGTGCTCTCAGACATGCCAATGCAGAAAGCCTTGCCAAATTCTTTTGGGAAGAAATCATTTGCTGCTATGGAGTCATTGCCCAGATTGTCACTGACAATGGCAGTGAAGTCAAGGGCGCATTTGAGAAACTCATGCAACGCTATTCTATTCCCCATATTCGCATTTCCCCCTATAATTCCAAAGCCAATGGAGTTGTAGAGCGGGGACACTTCATCGTTCGTGAAGCCATCATCAAATCTTGCGATGGCGATATCAACCTCTGGCCTACCAAGGTCCATCATGCCTTCTTTGCCGACAAAGTCATTACCCGCCGCTCTACTGGATTTAGCCCATTCTATCTCCTTCATGGACTTGATCCCATTCTCCCATTTGATCTGTTTGAAGCCACACACCTCATGGAAGGCTTCTACTCTGGAATGACCTCCCAGCATCTCCTTGCTTTGTGCATTTGCCAACTGGAGAAAAGACCTGATGATATTGATGCTGCATTCAACACATTATACAAGTCTCATCTACATTCCAAAGTGCAATTTGAAAAGAAGTATACTAGGTGACTCATGAAGACTTCCTTTAAACCTGGAGACCTTGTCCTCATATGCAATAGCCAGGTTGAGAAAGAGCTGGATCGGAAATCCAAGCCTCGATACCTTGGTCCTTATGAAGTTGTTCGTCGTACCCAAGGAGGATCATATGTTCTGAAGGAAATGGATGGCACCATCTCAGCTTGAGGTGTGGCTGCTTTCCGACTCATTCCCTACTATGCCCGCCATCTCCCATCATCATCAACTACTATGGAGAACTCCGATGAAGAAAGTTCAGACAATGAAGAAATCCAATATGACTCAGATGACTCACAATGACGTGCACATCTGGTCAACCCCCCCATGCATTCCCTTTCCTATGCCTATCACCTCTATGCATCCCCTTTTCCATGCCCCCCCCCTATATTCACAATCGGGGAGGATTGTATTTCATGTTGCCCGTGGATGTCACGCACCAAACATGTTTGGTACTGTGGACATGGAGAAAGCTAGCCGACGAAACTAATGCAAAGAATGCACCCAAGATCTGTTGAAAGATTGTCCCAACTTGAGGGATACAGACAGCCCTCACTATCCATATCACGCAAAGTCAAGACTATCCTTATGCGAAGAATGAATACAAGCTCGTCGTAGCCATCTATCGCACAAGAATGACTATCCTGGAGCAAGAGATGACTGCCGACGTCTAGCAGTTATCCCTTGCACAAGAACCGCCAAGAAGCAGAAGAATCCAAAGGATTATTGACCATTTCAGTATGAGAGAGGAATGCAAGCTTCTGCAGTCCAACTCCCATACCAGAACAACCAAAGAAGCAGAAGAAACAATTGAGAAACGAAGGAGAAAAAGAAGAATCATTTTTAGTGCCCAAATGTCAAATTTAGGCGCCCAGTGCCGGCATTCCGATATTTTGAATAGCTCCGCCATTTTTGAAGCTATCAAGCACATGACTATACCATCATGGAGCCTAGACCGTGGTCTATCTGCCTGTCAAGTTCCGACGTAAATCCATTTATTTCCCACGGAGATATTCCACCCGCAATCCAGACACCCACTTCATCAGTCACTATGGA
>Ga0307518_10001906_pt1 | contig 15437 bp, 18 predicted proteins | sample 25_EM_MG_FD_203889 | JGI IMG/M metagenome (GOLD analysis project Ga0307518, IMG submission 203889) | Populus trichocarpa ectomycorrhiza microbial communities from riparian zone in the Pacific Northwest, United States - 25_EM | ecosystem: Host-associated > Plants > Roots > Unclassified | place...
CATCAAACACTTTTCATTGTTTTCCAAATAAATAAATAAAAAACTAACTAAAATGATGAATAATATGATATTTTTCTTTTATATACAAGCATTTTGTAGCAATGTATAACATTAATTTTTCTTTTTTTACATTTTCATATTTAGTTAGTGTCATAATTTTTTTTATTATAGATCCAATATAAATCCTGATATCTTCCCAAAATACCTTCAATTCCTAACCTAGCCCGGTATCATCTGCTCACAGAATGAAGTTCGACGATTTAAAATTCATAAAAGAGAAAATTTGTGTGCTAGAAGGAATTGAAGGTTGGGTCAATGCGTGCTAGATTTATGGTCAATGAAAGTAGAAAGGTGAAAAACCATTAGCAATTATGTGTTTTTCTTCTTTTAAATAAATCAAAACTGGAAAGAGAGTTTCCTTGGGACAGAATTTCAAGATCCCAAGCCCACTGTTGCATGCATTTATCAAGCTGTCTATCATTGAAACATGTATAGCCCACTGTGTTTAACTGAATCAATAGCAACATTCAGCATAAAATTAACTGCAACAACTAACAGCAACTTTCAGCATAAAAGTAACTATAACAACTAATAGCAGCATTCATCATAAAAGTAACTATAACTACTAATGTCTGAAACCTTGATAAATTGTCTCTCTCACTAATCACTGGTTCAGGAAAATAGATTATTACATTTACACCAAATTAAAATGCTTTCATAGATAAATATGCGAGTACACAGACAAACCCACAAGGGAAAAAAACTTACTTCTCGGACAGCACAAGCATGGTCTTCCTCGTCTTTGTTCTTTTTTCCCCTAGGGAAACTCCAGCTCGTCCCTTTCCATCCCTTCACTAGCAAGCACTGTCAATACATCAACCAAGTTAAGAAAGTTGATAAGAGGACTTCACAAATCCACAATCATTTACTGAAGTATTGAATAACTCGGACAAAGTAAATAGTTTAAAACTATTCCTTAAATCACACAGAAAAGCTTTGGTTGAAGCCCAAGAATTACAGGTTAAAACAGGGAATCAGGTAAGCATGCTTTAAAAGCCAGCATCATGATTTACTAAGCTCACATAGCCATTGCCATGCACACAAAACAATAGCTCTTAAAAAGAATAGACATCATCTCAGCTATGTCTACAATTCAAAGCACTTGAGGTATATGAGTTTTCAGAACTACCCTGTCATCCAAAGAGCATCTTCCCTCTTTCCTTTTACTTTTCAAGTGTTTACTTCCTTCTCAGGCAAAGGCCAGATCACGTATCTGTGGATGATAAATGCAACACTAGCACCCATTCACCAAACAATTTGCATCATTGGTCTTATGAACCTAAACTAAAGTTTCTCCAGCTAAAAAAGTATTTCACCCCACATCACTAATCCTCCAAGTTTCTGACTATTATGTCCTTAGATTAAATTCAGCATCATATCAACACTCTCATTTCCATTTCAATTAGTTCAAAATCCAAAATCTTGATGAAAAACCAAGTACATTGATTTCCTCTCATTCTGTTTAAATTACAACACAAAAGACTTTCTTTCCCTTTTTCTTTCGTAACTTCAAAATATTAACAATCAAGCACCGAATAGTGCAAATAAAATACAGGCAATAATCATAATTCATATCAAATCAACACAAAATTCCACACAAAACATATAGCAAATACTACTTATCATCATGTTTCACTTATAAAAGGCCTCACCCGTTCGAAAGTTTCATCCAAAATAATCGCACCGGTCACAGGAACTTTAACTTTGTAAGAAGTAAAATCCTTAAAAATATCATCAATATGAGCAACATACGGTCTTAAAACATCACAACTGTTAAACACTGCAACGTATTAAGGAAGAAAAAAACTTAAAACTTGTATAATAAAATAGACAGCATTATCAAGAGATCAAAGAAAAAACACAAAAATAAAAAATAAAAAATAAAAAAGGATACTTAAAGAAGTGAATTCCTTCAAAGTGAAAGACTTTAAGGAGGGATTTTTCTCGACAGAGTTGTCTTCATAGAACCAATGAGCGTACTCGACGAGAAATAGAATTCTCTCGAAGGATTGTTGGTCTTCTTTAGGCACATTTAAGACAAACCGACTGCAGAGATCGTCAAGGAGTTCTTGAGGAGGAAGGCCGCCGTTCTTAAACGCAGCGCTGCTAGATCGATTCAGACCGGACATCGATTTTCTCGAGCCCTAAACCCTAATTTTTTAAAAAGTTGAGTTGAGAAGGAGCTCTTTCAGTTGGTGTTTTTTAGAGATAGAGAGAGGGAAAGAGCTCCTATTTTATGGAATTTGGGATCAAGTGGGGAACTTCTACAGCGAATATTATTGTATTGCTCTAGAAGAGAGGAGAGGGTGTTGCTTCTGAGTATCTGGATTTTATAGTGGGCCGCAGGTGAACTTTATGGGCCGTAATGAACCGGATAAGCAGGCCCATTGGTCCAACATTTGGAGCAATTATACGGGCAAGAAGGCAAATTTTACGTGTTTTAAATTGTCCCTTTCCTTCTTTTTTTTTTGGTCTTAATTACCCTATATGTTTTGTTTTTTTTCCTTGTCATGCCCTTTTGTTAGCGAGAGTGATAAGTCACTAACAGTGTCAGATATAGGGTTAAACGGACCTTTTATTATTTAAGAAGGAAAGAGAGCCTGCTATTATTTTTCCCAACAATAGTCATAATAATAACAATAATTTGCTTTTTTTCTAAATGATTTACACAATTTTAAGTAACTAAATATTTGCATTGTGTAGACAAATACTTGACTGATGTTTAAATTTACTATTTCATATAAGCATATCAGGAATAAATAAATTAGAGCAAATGTGAGAATATTGTTTTTATTTGAAGATAAATGTTTTTAAATTCTACTGTTAACAATGATTTTGATAAAAAAAAAAAGCATACATTTGAATTAAATTAAGAAAATATTTAATTGCCAGTTGTCAGTTGCCACCTCTTATAAACAGCTTGTGACATTAGTCACCAGCCAATCTATAAAATTTGTTCAGGTACACATGTATATACATGCCCAAGTTAATATAAATATAATTATTAAACATAATTTAATAGATTAATTTAGAATCTATTTAAGCTGAGTTTTAAATTAAATAAAAAAATATTTATACTGAAGTCTAATTAATTAAATTAGATTTTTAATGATGCGTTAATCTGCCTAGCTCAATCAAGTTAATATTAAAAAAAATATTATTTTAATAAAAAAAAGTTTAATTCAAATCGACAAAAATAACTCACAAATTATCTAATAATTTAATGAATCCATGTACAAGTCATTTTGTGGATCGGACACGACAACTGTGAGTAGAAGCACTGACCGGCCCCAGTCAAAACAAAAGCCCAACCCATTCAGTCCCCTTTTACCTCCAACAATCGCTTCAATCAGCTCCCAAACAAGCCTGCAACCGAATAATAGAGAGAGAGAAAAAAATAAAAATAGAAAGAACAACCTAAAGTCAACCATTCTTTCCTCTTACCAAAAATTCAGCGAGCCCCGCAACAGTAAAAAACAGAAACGAAGCCCTTATTCACTCACAACAGCAGAGACGCAAACAAACCAAGCCAGGAAAACTCGTCTCTTAAATTATTAAAAAAAAAATGCGAAAACGACCGGAAACTTCTCGCTCTTCGAACTCACAGCAACGACCGCCCAAACAACCACCATATGCGAATAGCACAACCAATCTGAGTTCATCAATGAAATCAATACGGTCAGGATCTGTATGGATAATCTTATCCGCAGTCATAATTTACTCGTGTTATTCCGTTCACTATTACCAGTTCGAAAATCTGCCTTCACCTTTAACCGCTGAACAAGCCGGTAAAAGAGGTTTCTCTGAAATCCAAGCCATCAAACACGTCAAAGCATTGACAGATTTCGGTCCTCATCCCGTCGGCTCTGATTCTCTCGACCTCGCTTTGCAGGTATACTTATTTACTTATTTACTTATTCATTTATTTTATTTTATTTTATCTTTTTTTTTTGTTGCAGTATGTTTTGGCGGAAGTGGAGAATATAAAGAAAAACGCGTACTATGAAGTGGATGTTGAGGTGGATTTTTTTCACGCGAAAACCGGAGCGAATCGGTTAACTAGTGGATTATTTAGGGGCAAAACTCTTGTTTATGCCGATCTTAAACATGTTGTTTTAAGAATTTTGCCCAAATTTACTCCAAATCAAGCTGCTGATAATACTATTCTTGTGTCTTCTCACATTGATACCGTTTTCTCCACGTATGATTTTTGTCCTGGCTGGCATTACTTTTTCTTATTGATCATTTAAAAAATCAGTTGGTTTTTACATTTTTATGATAACTGATTACATAATATCGGGTACGAGACCGGATAGGACTGGACTTGACAATTCTCATGGAACGGGACAGATAGTAACTTTTGGTTCGTTCTATGTTTGCAATGTCCTATCTAATCCTGTCTCGTACTGCTTGCTCGTCGAGCTGGTTGTTTAGTTACGCGTGCTTTAAGTTTGTTTTGATGAATATGTTATTATTTATTGGGTTCTTGTAGTGACAAGATTGTTATTGGTGTATCAGGGGAGGGGCTGGAGATTGCAGTTCATGTGTAGCTGTGATGTTGGAACTTGCTCGAGGGATTTCGCAGTGGGCGCATGGGTTTAAAAATGGTGTGATATTTTTGTTTAATACTGGGGAAGAGGAGGGTTTGAGCGGGGCTCATAGCTTTATCACTCAGGTTTGCAGCTTTATCGATGCGTTTGCTAATTTACCCTCCTTTGTTTTATCGACTTGTTGTAGCTTTAGTCTTTTACAGATTTTGAAAATGTATGTGATGTTCTTGATGTTTTGTTTTTATTTTAATTTTTGCTAAAAGTGTGTCTTGCCTTTTGATGTGAGTACTTTTTTGGCTATTTCAAATTACAAAATTTTCAAGTGTGCCATGGTGCCTTACATATTCTGAATTTTGTTTTCTGATGCAGCATCCATGGAGTAAGACTATTCGTTTGGCTGTTGATTTGGAGGCTATGGGTGTAGGAGGAAAGTCTGGCATATTTCAGGTGTTGTTTTCTGTATAAATTTACTTATTATTGCATTATCATTCATTTAGTCAACACCTCCTTATTCTCAACTTTCGTTTTTGCTTCTCAGCCTCTGAACCCGTTTCTTCCTTCTTTTTTTACCCCCCCCCCCCTCCCTTATTTATGGTTCTTCTCCTAACAGGCCGGACCTCATCCATGGGCCATTGAAAACTTTGCGTCGGCAGCGAAATACCCATCTGGGAATATCATAGCACAGGTTTGTAGCTTTTATTATCAAAGTTGTTTTCCTATATATTACTTTTGGGTAGTTGATGTATTTGAGTGGCTTTAGTTTTGCAGGATCTGTTTTCTGCTGGAGTCATCAAATCTGCGACAGATTTCCAAGTATACAAAGAGGTTGCTGGTCTTTCAGGGCTTGACTTTGCTTTCACGGATAATGGTGCAGTTTATCACACTAAGGTACTTTCTTGTCTTGTCCATTTTTTATTTATCCTCTTGGAAGGACGTGTCATGTTCATTTGCTTGACAGAACCCTTCTGCTTGTAATAATAAATGATGGAAGTTCACAGAAATACTGTCTTCAACAATTTAAGCTTAGCTGTATATGATGGGGATCATATTTCTGTTGTGTTTATTTATCTTATTCGAAATCAACAAAGATAGAGGTTTGAGTCATGACATAATTCTTTGACTATCTCACACTTTGGCTATGGTCATCCATGACCTGTGATATTTTGGGTGGCTCGATAAATGTTGAAGAAAAGAAATGATTCCACATAGTGATAGGACCTGTGATATTTAATGGTTGTGGCCTTGAGTTAGGTAGATGGGTTGCTTATGTTTAGCTGCATGTTAGCATAGGTTTGCTGCAGTCAGAATATCACTTTAATTGGACCTCATTGACAGGCATCCAGAAAAAAAAAAGAAAAAAAAAAAGAGTAGCATTGCCATAACAATGTCACTTGGCATTGAACAAAATTATAGTATTTCTATGTAGTCATTTAAATTTTGAAAATTGCCCCATGCAGAATGACAAATTAGATCTCTTGAAGTCTGGATCTCTCCAGCATCTTGGAGAAAATATGCTTGCTTTTCTGCTTCGGATTGCTTCATCCCCTCATCTTCCAAAAAGCAAGGACATGGACAAAGAGCTAAAAACTGGCCATGACACTGCTATATTTTTTGATATTTTGGTACGTTATAACTACTGGGATTCTTTAACACTTTTCTTGGCTTGCTTTGAGATGGTTATTGGCAACCTAAGTTTGAAGTCTGCCACTGTTTTATCTGACATTTGAGTAAATCTCAGGGGACATATATGATTGTGTACAGTCAACGTTTTGCAAGCATGCTTCATAACTCAGTGATACTGCAATCACTTCTAATATGGGCGGCGTCATTGTTTATGGGTGGTTCTTCAGCGACCATTTCATTGGGCTTGTCATGCTTGAGTGCTATCCTGATGTTGTTATTTTCAATAAGTTTCTCTGTTTTTGCGGCCTTCATTGTACCGCAAATATCTCCATCACCAGTGCCCTATGTTGCAAACCCATTGCTGGTGCTTGGGCTATTTGCTGCACCTGCACTCCTTGGGGCTTTGACGGGTCAACATTTGGGTTATCTTATTCTGAAGAAGTATTTATTGAATGTCTACTCCAAGAAAAAGCAGCTTTCATCTGTTATCATAGCTGATTTGGTAAAGTTAGAGGCTGAAAGGTGGCTATATAAAGCTGGTTTTGTTCAGTGGCTTGTTCTTCTGATCATAGGAAACTATTATAAAATCGGATCATCGTACCTAGCAGTCTTTTGGCTTGTTCCACCAGCATTTGCATGTAAGTTTATGTTTGACATCTTTCCACCCTTGATAAGAAAGAAACACCCTTTTCTACCTTAGATAAGGAAAATATTTGTGTGTAAAGAACAAGTTACAGTCCAATGGAAGCGTGTTTTACCATTAGCATGATAACAAATTCTCATAAATTGCTGTTCTCATGGTGTTTTCTCCAAACTATTTGTGGCATTGGAACATTCAGATGGTTTGCTTGAAGCAACTCTGACACCAGCTCGGCTACCTAAGCCACTCAAACTTGCAACCCTCATGATGGGCTTGGCAGTACCAATCCTGATTTCTTCTGGAACTTTCATTCGCTTCGCTGGAACAATTATCGGAATGGCAGTTCGATTCGACAGGTAAAGTTATGTTTTAATCATGCTACTTTCTAGAAAGCTATTCAATTTGTCCTTTTCTTCTAAACTTATTATGGCCATATTGGTTGTGTAGCACACTAAGTTTCAACATGGAACATACTGAATAGTCTTATTTAGCATCTAGAGCTCTTCCTATATCTACATAATTACAAAGCTACTTTGATTTACCAGACATTTAGAAATTGATATTGCTTTTTAATTTTGTGCAGGAATCCTGGCGGCACACCAGAATGGCTGTGGAATATAATAATTTCCATTTTCATTGCTGTTTGCATATGCCTGACTTTTATTTATGTACTTTCATATGTTCATCTTTCAGGTTTGGACTCTATGTGATTTCCTTATTTGGTTGCATCTGATATTGATATTTGTGTTTAATGATACTTTTGTATTGGTTTCTGTTTGATGTTGAGATCTTATTGTGTAAATCAGTAATAGTTTCTGTTTGATTAACTGTTTCAAATGGCCAGTTTGTCTATGTAGATGCAATACAACAGAAATTAATTATCAGTGTGGCTTTATAGCTAAAATGACCGACCTGTTTATGTTATTAATCGACCTGCATATGCATTCTCTATGAAATGTTAGCCACTCATACTGTTAGTAATTAAGGCTTTAATGAGTATTTAATTACCAATTTCAGTGCAGTTACTGAAAATATATACAAGAGTTTTTTTTAAAAAAAAAATTATATTACTGGTAATTTATTATCGTTACTCCTCTTACTCGTGCCGTTGGTGTGTAGGTGCAAAAAGGTCAATCATTCTTGCAACCAGCATCCTGTTTGGCCTCTCACTTATTTCAGTATTATCTGGTTTCATTCAACCTTTTACAGAAGACACTGCCAGAGCTGTAAATGTAAGTATCTATTTCTAAATTGACTATAGTTGTTTTTTGTTGGTCTGTATCCTTAAAAATTCCTTGAATGTGATTATTGGGTAGTGGACTATGATTAGCTAGTAACCCTAACATTTTCTCATCGATTTCCATATACTGTCTTAAGTAATCAAACAGAAACTACCATGAAATATTGTGTCCTCATATTACATTGCCACGCCAAATTTAGGAAAACATCAAATATGGACGAGCTTAGAAATGCTATGATGTTTGAATCACATGATACTAGACACTAACACCATATAAGTTATGTTGTTTGAACAAATAGTCAACTTATTGCTGTTCTTCAAACGGTACATAATACTGTAATACGCTATCCATTAAGTAAAATATTTTAGGTCCATTCCATTATCAGTGGAGTCCTGGCTTTGCCACAGCTTTTCATTCTTTCTCTTGGGTGCCCTTGGTTTTGCGATAAATCTTAAAAAGCACAATCTCTTTGTTTTGTGATGTGCCCTGCTGTATCACTTAATTTCTGTAATTTGTACGCTATGGTGCACAGGTCGTGCATGTTGTCGATGCTTCAGGAAGATATGGTGAAAAGCAAGATCCTCTCTCTTATATATCTCTATTTTCAAACACCCCTGGAAAGCTTGAGAAGGAGGTTGAACAGATTAAAGAAGGATTCACATGTGGTAAAGACAAGGTTGTTGATTTTGTCACCTTTTCAGTCAACTATGGTTGTTGGACCCATGATGATACTGAAAGTGGATGGAGCGAGTCAGATATTCCCACTTTGCATGTTGATAGCGATACCAAGGGGGGAGAAAGAATCACACGAGTTTTAATTGATACAAAATCCTCCTTGCGCTGGTCTCTTGCAATCAATACCAAGGAGATAGAAGATTTCATTTTGAAAGGTATGTTGAGGTTTCTCTGGTGTGCATCCCCTCTTTTCCGTGTTTGATTACCTTCATTGGAAAGCATCCCTTTGAACATCTTCCTGACTCCTCTCACCTAACTCCTGAAATTTTTATAACATGGGATACAGGAAACTCAGAAGAATTAATTCCTTATGGCAACAAGACTAGTGTCGATGGATGGCATCACATTCAGTTTTCAGGAGGGAAAGAGTCACCAAGGAAGTTTGAGCTAACTCTTTTCTGGTCAGTAAAAACTATGCCCTCTGCTGACAATGTGGATAGAACGGTTATACAGGACCAGCGTCCCTTGTTGAAGTTAAGAACAGATGTTAACCGATTAACACCAAAAGCTGAGAGAGTTCTTGCAAAACTCCCTACATGGTGCTCCCTGTTTGGAAAATCGACATCTCCCCTCACCTTAGCTTTCTTGAGCAGTCTTCCTGTTAATTTCTAGGTAATTGAATTTCTCTTCCGAGAACTGGGGACGTTTATTTATTAAACTCTGTCAGATTTTTACCTGCTTCTTGAATCTTTTACACATAAATTCTAGAGGGTTTTTTTTTTTTTTTTTTTTTTGCTTTTAGAAAGAAGATTAAACAAAATGCTGTGTAATGTGAATAAATTACGTCGACGTTAGAAAGATTAAAAATGTTTTTCGTGATTTTTTTGCTGCTCAGCTATTTCGTGGAAATATTAAAAATGTTGTGTAATGTAAACCATCAACCCATCATCAAAGACCTGTACCCGATAGTCTCAAGAGAGAGAGAAGAAGTGGAAAAAAAAAGTGATGGCATTCAAGATCTGCATCTTGACAGAGAGAAAAAGAAGAGAGAGCTTGTGTGTTTTGAATGAACGAATGATTTATGAGTAGATGAGAGAAAAGAAAAGCTCTGACATATTTACTTTAAAACCATCTAAAATGTGGGTACTTTTATAATCCAAACATGGTTTGGAAATCAGATTCAAACGAATTACAACAACATTACTAAAACGACACCTAAATAGTTTTCATGCCTGAGAATCTCAACCCTTGATAGGCCAATAACTAGATTCCAACTAATTCAAGAATTATGGTAAGAAATAATTCTCGAGAGACGGGCAAATGCTCAAAACTTAAGACTAATAAGTAATAGGAAGTTGAGGGTTTTTAAAACTAATTAAGCGATAACCAAGCCATTAAAATGGTTTATTTCGCTTGGTATTGTTTCACTTCTGATTTCATTGGATAATGAAAAATTAAATTTTCCGTGGATGCATTTTGTATGGATGATTTGACTAAAGAATAATTCAATTGTTTTTAGAGAAAACCAGGCAGACCTAGGAGACAAAAAAAAAAGGTTGTAGGAGTCCATGTTTTTTTTTTTCATAGTAATTAGGTTATTGGATTAATCTATAATCTATAATTCATTAGATAAACATGAGTTAATTATTTTTTTATAAAGATGATATTTGTTTAGAATTCTTTAATTAAATTCAATTAAAATGTTTTAATGAAATTTTATATTTAGATTTTAAGAATTGAATTACAAATGAAACTCAATTTCTAATAATAGTACAAAATAAATTAAATGTCAACCTACTGATTTATAATTTAAAAAATAAAAAATTTAATATTAAAATTAGTTTTTTCAAAATGAGTATTTATCCATCTATTTTTTTAAAGAAATAAAATGAAGATAAGAGTAATATAAAAAAAAATCTATATTTTTCAAATACATCACAATTTACTTATTAATTTAATTTAAATTAAACATGGATAATTTCTGTAACACTCGGTAACACGTGCCAATGAAGTCTACATGGAGGGGAAGAAGCCACAAAGTATAGTGACAAACAACACACGTGTGATGCATTTTGTTCGTTGCGTTCAGGCTTTACTGAACCAAAACAAAAACCAGAAAGAATCTCCATTTCCATATAGAGTGATAGAGGGAGAGGGGGAGACCGAGAGACAATCTCTCCAGTTTCTTCCAATAGAAATGCGGTCAATACCGTTGGGATTCTCAGTATCTCCAACATCCATAAACAACCACCTTAATTTCAATCTCAAGAAACAAAAACAACAACGACAACAACAAAATCAGTATTTTTTTACTTCTTCTTCAACAAGGGTTTCTCGTCATGAACTCACTCTCTCTTCTCTCCCCAAATCAGGTAAAATCTCTTACCCTTTTAAGCTTTTCATTCATATCTTGCTGGATTTGAAGTTACTGTGGATTATCTTTTGTTGGTTATCATTCTTTTTTGTGTTTTATATTTATGCTTTACCGTGTTGTTGTTTCAACAGTTGGCCTGTAATCAATATTTTGTTGACTAACTGGTTGTTATGATCCCTGATCTATTCGTAATTCTGATTTGATTTCAATTCTTGATATATTTTGACTTGATATAATCTAGCTATCAGAATTGATAAAAACTGTAGTTAATTGTGAGACTTCCAATATATTATTACAACTGATGGTGTTAGCTAATCTAGACAGTAAAATCACATGATAACAAACGATCTAGGGAAGGCTATCCTCCCTTGGGTAGCGTAGCCAATGGCTTGCTGGGCTTCCCTGTGAATAAAAAATTATTTAACAACGTTATGAAAACAAGACCCCTTCTTTTGTGCTAGCAAGACTGCTTGTCAAAATAAATCGTCAGAATATGGTATCTTTTATCATCTACGCAAGCTTGCGTAGAATCTGTTCCCCAAAGTTCATTTGGATGATTCTGGTCATTGAGTGTAGGACTATGCAGAGCAAGTCAAGTGGCTGAATTTTATCCTACTGTATCTCCGGAGATAGTTGTAAGGGAAGCGCGGTTGGAGGATTGTTGGGAAGTGGCTGAGACTCACTGCAGTTCCTTCTTTCCTGAATATTCCTTCCCTCTAGATTTTGTGCTGAGGGTTGACAGGCTGGCAGCCATGCTATCAGGATTCAGTATACCAAATGGCTGCAGAAGAACCTGTCTGGTTGCCGTCGTAGGTAGCTCAGTTGATCAAACTTTCTATATTGGAATTGAAAATTTCAAAATTGGAGGTTTTGATGGGAAGTTCAGTCTCAATCGAGGCTATGTTACTGGGATACTGACTGTGGACACTGTTGCCGATTTTCTTCCAAGGAAAGGCCCACTCAGGCAGAGAAGGTGAGTTTTTTGCTCTTATGACAATTAGGACTTTTTGATTGTGTAAACCTTGTGTTGCAAAGTGCAATCTTGCATGCAATTGGTTTTGAGTAGATTTGATTTAAACTCTTTTAGTGGATCACTAAACTAGCACAGCAGTTTTGTTGTCCTAGCTATTCAAAGAGAATTAACTACTGAAAACTTGCTGTCCACCGTCTCTATGTTTGGTCATGTTTGGTGGACCGAGAGTTTTTTGAGAAATACTTTTCGGACAATCTTTGCTGATCGTTCCTTGTTCATGCTGAAACAAGGGATCATAAGCAAAGACAACCCTAATACAAATGATCTGATGAGAGCATTGTTTATATCCACTTAGTTTCTTATACTTGCTTCTTTTGCATTATTCAAATAGTTTCTTAAATTTCATGCCTACAAATGTGATATGCATGCTTCTGCCACAGGACTGGGATTGCATATATATCCAATGTTGCTGTTCGGGAGAGATTTCGTCGGAAGGGGATAGCTAAAAGACTCATAGCGAAGGCAGAGGCTCAAGCTAGGAGCTGGGGCTGCCGTTCCATTGCTTTGCACTGTGATTTGAATAATCCTGGGGCTACAAAACTGTATAAAGGGCAGGGTTTCAAATGTATTAAGGTACCAGAAGGTGCAAGCTGGCCCCAGCCTAAGACCTCTCCAGATATCAAATTCAACTTCATGATGAAGCTTCTAAACACCCCAATCACCACATAGAATTTTTAGGAGCACACGAAGAATTGACAAGGTAAAACGTTGTAGGAAAAATTGAAAGTAGGATAATTGAACTGCCTCGTGTAATCTTGTATATGTGCTGGATATTAAAGGGATTTCCACGGATCTCATAGTGCTGTATTTATGATGCCTGCAATGTCTACCGTGTGCCCGTTTGTGTGATAGATGACCTTTTTGTAAAGCTTTTGGAACTATTTCAGAAAACATGATTCACTTTGCCTGGCACTTTGTCGCCTCGTCACTCAAATCTGCTGCTTGTTTTTCTAGCTGCTGTCGCTTCCTCAATTCAATCATAATTTTTGCTTGCCCGATTAACAATTTACTATATTAACTCTTTTTTGGGGCCCTCGAAACTATACAGAAGCCAATATTAACGCAATTGAGGAACAGGATAGGAATTCAAACAGCATGTTTAACCAAAGACTGCAATTTATTATTATGGACAAAAGGCTCGTCACTCAATATTTATTAATATCTCATCAAAATCAGATCTAACGAGAAAGACTCCGAAGCACCCTGTGTTTTGCTTCTCCGCAGATAACCCACTCTGAAGGGATGCCGACTTAAACAAAAAGTCTTGCACATGGAAACTGAAAGGCTGCAACTCAAAACTCAACTAATTATGCTTGGATAAACTTATCCAAGGCAGACGTATCCAATGCATGGAATTCCTTGACAGCAGAAGCGACAGCGAGTCCAAGTTTCACAGCATCTTCATGGCTAGTTGCCTGAAGCGCAATTACTTTTAGTTGCTATATATAGAGAGATAACAGTAGCAGTTGATGCAGAAAATGAAAGAATATTTTCTACCTCGATGTTAAGGGGAAGAACAGGATCATGAAGTGAGAGTCTAAGAAGGAACCACCCGCCAAAACCAGAAGCTCGAACCTGTTTAAGAAAGGGAAAGGGGAATAAGGACAGGAGAGAATTTATCGTGATGCCTTGAGAGCATGACACTTGATGTCAAATCACTAGTCACAGGCACTTCAATACATCCTCCATGATTTTGATCTGTGTCAAACTCACCCCTTCATAGTTAACAGGAGCTTTCTGAAGCTTTGGATCTGACTCTATATGATTCTCCATAAGTTGCAGCACTGCCTCTCCATATTCTCGGAAAGATCTGGAAGTTCCAAGTGATCAGTTACACCACAGCAAAATAATATAGAAATGTGACAAGCCATGCAGAAAACCGTACCCTCCTTTAAGATCTGGATGGTTCTGATCGATTTTCAATCTCAATTCCACAGCTACTCCTGGTTCCTGCAGACCCTCAACCAGATCAGTCAAAACTTTGCTGCCGCCAGCAATTCCAGAAGCTCTAGCTGAAGCCAGTTTATTTAAAACTTTAACCTGCATGGATAAACAGAAAACGGCAAAGATGAAAGTTGAGCAATAAATTGACAATACAATAAGGCAAACGAAGCTTAACCTTGCTTTGTTTCATATAAAGCCTACCATGAGGTATGCTCCATCATCAAGCCAGCAGTTTTCTCTCAGAGCTCCATGGCCACTGGTTTCAATGGCCAGATGTGATTCCTCACCAACAGAGTTCTGCGAGCAATGTGAACACATTTGTTTGAGAATTTATAAAGCAAGAAGATCATCCAAATTGTTATATAATGGCACTGAGACTATCTAAATACCAAAGACAGAACAAGACATGCTGTTGAAAGTTGTTATACTAAAATCGACATGAAGAAATTTATTAAACTCTAGCTCACTGAAGACAAGATCCTATAAACCTGTTCAAAACGATATGATATGGACCATATACAATAGATGATGAAGAGCTAACAAAGATTTTAGCATTTCAAACAAAAAGCAAATCAGAAACACCCTGAACAAATTCAGTCACCATTAGTAAGGTTATCATTCAATAACAATTTCCTCAAGGAAACTACTTTCATACTGATTTGCATACAACCTTCAGAAAAACCAACATCATATTCCGTGTGGTTTGAAACTCCATCCAGCCAGTACTATAACATTATCATCATTACGAGTCCAACAATCAAGATTGCATACCCAAAATTTCCCTATATGGTTTATTTCTTCATTAAACTGTCCCAAAAATTACCAAGTAAAAAATTTGGTATCTCAACTTACCAGACGAACAGCCTCATCAATGACATTTTTATAGCCTCTTTTGAACCGATGGTGCTTTCCCCCTAAAAAGGACTGCAGTTATAAGCATATTCATGTACAGGGAATAAACAATGTGTCATTTTGGTTTTCTGCATACCGAGTTTCTTTTCAATAAACGTTGTCAGGCCATCTGAAGTCACACTGTCTGTAACAATGGTTGTTCCCGGATGCTAAATGGAAAACACAACGGGCCAAATTGATAATGAATTTGGCGGGGAAAAGAGAAATGGACACAAGTTGTATATTAAAACAGTAGCACTTGAGACAACTCAAGTATGGAGCTCTTACTTCCTCTAGAACAATGGCAGACATCAAGGCAATCAAACGATTCCGGTTGAACTCACGACCAATGGAATCAACAGCAGCAGATCTACAGGAAATGATTTTACATTGAAAAAAGAGCTGA
>Ga0307518_10001907_pt1 | contig 15432 bp, 6 predicted proteins | sample 25_EM_MG_FD_203889 | JGI IMG/M metagenome (GOLD analysis project Ga0307518, IMG submission 203889) | Populus trichocarpa ectomycorrhiza microbial communities from riparian zone in the Pacific Northwest, United States - 25_EM | ecosystem: Host-associated > Plants > Roots > Unclassified | place...
TTTCTTTTCTTTTTTGCGTTTGGATAATTGGTCCTGATGATTCAAGCAATATCGAGAATGCCACCGGGCTTTTAATTTCTGAGGCGCCATAAAGGGAAACTGAAGAGCTAACGCGACGGAGAAAATTGGTAGAGATGTACTCGCTTTAATGGCGTGAATCGTGGATTTGAGTGAGGAAGTGTTGCTCACGTGAGCTTGAAGCGATGATTGGATATAGTAGATTAACAATGGTAGAAACTGGAAGAGACAGCGAACCGCATAGGATTATTAGAATTTGGTATTGATGGTTTTAAAGTATTTTTTATCTTTAAATAAATTAAAATAATATTTTTTTTTAATTTTAAAAATTTATTTTTGATATTAAAATAATTTTAAAATAAAAAAATTAATTATAAACAAAAAATTTAAATTTTTGGCAAATACACAGTCAGTTGCATTGCCAAACGTATTCTTAAAAAATTATAGATGTAAAACTTAACTTGAGGTAAGCTCGGGTTACGAATTAGAAAAGTTAACATGGGTTAGTTCAATAAAAAAATATTATTTTTATGAAGAAAAATATTTTAAAAATAATTAAAAGGTTGAAGTCATCGTTTTTAATTGAGTGATGTCTAATTTGATAATATTAGGAGTCGAGTCAAGTTTTTAACATGGATTCAGCTAAAAATAAAAAAAATTATTTTTTTTCATCCTTGACCGATTTGAATCTTCAGTCAATTGGGTTCTATATCCACCCTGCAGGTAATCTGAGATTTAACACAAAGACGAGAAATATTATGTGTCAATGTTACAAAAATATTTTATTATATCATGATTTTTTAATTGAGAAATACAAAAATATTATTTATATTTAAGAAAATAAATTAAAAATAATATGAATCAATAAGTTTTGACTGAGTTATTAATGTTGATCAAATACTTAATTATTTCTCCTAAAAGCAAAAGACCATGCATCCCTCAATTTTCATTTTAATTTATGGATTTTATTTTTTTTCATCTTAAAGGTTATTTTTTCTTATAGAAAACAAATAATTTTTTATTTTTATAAATACATCATGTAAATAAATTATATTTATATCAAATATAAAAGAAACAAATTATGATAATATCTTTGAAACATTATAAAAATACATAAAAATAACTAGTTTTTAAAAATATAAACTAAAAAAATAAAAAAATTAAAGAGAGAGGGCATTAATTTAAATTTAAATAAAAAAAATTAATGAAAAAGAGTTGGTAATGCTACTTAAAAGTTAAAATATAAAGTCAACTTTTCTCCTAAAAACAAAAGCAATATAAGTATGCAAATATTTAACCATGAGTTTTCTTTTGAATTTATACATTTTTTATTTATTTAGAGCTTATTTTTTTTCTTATCAAGAATGATTGGTTTTTATTTTTTATACATAACAAATAGAAAAGAGTAAAATTTAAAATATAAATTAAAACAATATCTTTGAAGCATTAAAAAAACATATAAAAATATTACTATTGAAAATAAGTGAGAAAAAAAAAAAAGATCAATGAGAAATGAGAAATGGTATTAATTGAAATTTAAATAAAAACTTAACACAAGGTAAAAATCGGGAGGGCATTAAGTAATTTGTTTTTCAAAAAAAAAAAAACCAGGCTGATAAGCCAGCTCCACGTGCTTGAATGATCTCAAGAAAAGAACGTAGGTCCACGCCTGGGTTTCTTTTCTCGTGAGCAAAAGACGCATCTTTCCACTCTTGTATTTTGTTTTTAAAGTGAGTGATAGGTGGTCTGTTGTTGTTACTCAATTTTGATATTATTATTCAAATTTTTTAAAAAAACAAATCAAAAAATAGCAAAAACAACCCAAAAATATGTTCTTGAAGTATTTGCGTCATTTTCAATGTCTTTACCAAAGAATTTAAAATAAAATATACTTTCAACACGTTCAATTTTTAACGCGCTTATTGAGTCGACGTTGATGCTGTTTTTTTCAAAAATCAAAACACAAAAACATAAATCAAAAAATTAAAAAATTAAAAAATTAAAAAAATGCATTTATTACTTTATTGATCTAATAGTAATTGTGAAAGGGAGATGATCAATTTTAAAATTGAAAACCCTCTCACCAAGCAGTCTATTTTTTAATTAAATGGTCCATAATTAATCTTATGAATCCAAGGGTCCATATTTCTTTGCTCCTTCAAGCCAAAAGAATTACAATATAAATTGAATGTGTGTGCTACTAAAAAATAGGGGGGGAGAATTTCTTAGGGTGAGGTTATAAAAAAGGAAAGAACCCCATGTAAGTCTTTTAGCGTTTTTCAATGTTGACATTATGGTGATGAGAGACTATTTTATTTTCATAACCTGACATTTTTCAACTTCAAGACTGTAAGCATTGATGTGTTGTGATTAGGTAAGGGTTTACTCCATGGATGCTTCCCATTTCGACCCAGTTTTATTGCCAAGAAAGGAGCACAGTTGGACACAATATTGGAATTTTCATGCCTTTAACAACAATTACCTCAAACCATCATTTCCTGAGTGATATAATCCAGATGAGAGATATGAATAGTTGCAAGAATTTCAAGCATTAAGTCTGAAAATTGGTAAGCAAGAGGCAAGTCAAGGTTGTGAAGGATAATGCCATATACCATATTATCACTGGATCATCATGAGCATAACAAGGGACAAGACATGGATGTTGTTGGAGAAGCTGGCCTAATCAAGGTGTTGCATTATCAACAATTTTATTATGGAATTTTGTTATTTTACACGTTGTTTTCGAATCGCATCTCATTTTTTTAATGAAATATGCTTTTTTTTTCTTTTTATTGTCCTAAAATCAGGAGATGTTTATCATTTTATTATTGACTATGATATTTTGATCAAGCTCCAACATGTGAAATTAAGGCTAATCAATCCTAAAAGATTAAAAGTATTTTGATTGTAGAAATGATTCAATGTTTGTTAAAATAACATGACAAACAATATGAGGTGACTAAAAAAGTTTTGAGCCCACATACAAAATTAAATCACAGATAATGAAGCTAAGTTTTAACAATATGTATAATGAATCATGGTTCTTTACAAGTTTAAATTATTACACTGGATGAGGTCAAGATTTATCGGTTTTAACCGACCTTACTTAAAATGAGAAATGACTATATTTGTTTATTCATTTCACAATTCTTAAAATATGTATCCCTTGAAATCCTAATTTAAGCCCGATTAAATCTTTCTTTCTAAAAAAACCCTGACCTAGATCACACCCCATATTGGAGACAAGTGAGGATTTTTTTAGTTGAAAAGATGAAGACAATGATAGAATCAATGCTAAAAGGAATGTTGAGAATGAAAGACCAATGATTGAAAAAGGGCTAAAAATGAAAAAATCCTTAGACTATTATGCATCCATGAAAACTTTGAGAAAGGCTACAAAAAAAGCCAAAAGTATAATTTGTCCGTACTTAAAGGCAAATCAAGTTTTGATGACTAATGAAATGCCATGAAAAGATTCAAGGTAGGAAAATGTTTATCAAGTGTAGGAGGGCAAGAGAGATTTTAATTGAGAAAAGGCACAACAAATGCTAAAAGTTGATGCCGAGGCAAGAGAAAAAAAAAAGAAAAAATTGAACAATGAACATGTCTTTTGATATCTGTGATAAAGCCTTTAATGCCTTCAAATAATTAGATTGGTTATCCATGAAAGGAATAACTGGAGCTGTTTTATGGCTTATGTTAAGAGAATATTGAATTTTTAGGTGAGAATGAAATGTGTGGCATGGTTATTTGCCATTCTTTTACAAAGATAATGAAAGAAAAAAAAAAGAGGAAACGATGAGGCTAATAATTAACAGTGAACCTTGGCCTTTTTTTTTGAATTGATATTTGAGATAATAAAAAGATGAAGAAGAGTCATGGGATAAATAATGGGCAATGAGTTTTAGTATTCTCTTTAAAGTTTGAGATTGACAATGAAAGGAATGACATGGTTATATTCCAATGATTGATAATAATGAAACTTCTTGAACCATTGATTAAATGAGATGAAACTTCTTGCTAAAAAGAGTGGCATGGTTATATGCCAATGTTTGATAGTCATTTGATTTTTTTATATAATTTACTCATTTCACATTGAGTTAATTAAATATTGGACTTAATGATTTGTTTCGGTTAGCTTAATGTGAGGTTCTTATGATGTCAAAAATAACTTTTGATGTTAAGTTAATGCTTTATTTGACCAAATAAAATTCAATTGTATTGATACAAACCAATTAAAATATTATGGACCAAATTTGAAACTATTCAGCCTATTTTTTCAGTGTGCATAAACCATGTTTTTTATTATTCTAATCCCTGAAGTTTTTGGTTTTTTTTGTCCCTTTTCTTGAATTTTTTATGTTTTGGTTCAAAACTTTGTTTTTATATTTTTTCATGTTTCAACCTCTAACTTTGAGAGAGAATAGAAAGGTCATCAAGAACCAGGAGATGAGATAAAAAGTGGGTCGGTTGACCACGATCCAACTACCAAAAAAATATTCTTGATGTTAATGGGTTTTATTTAGAAAGAACAGTTTTATTATAATGTTTTTAACCCTTCATTTTAACAAAAAAGGTAGATTGGGGCTCTAATTTTTTTTAATGGAGTTTGTTTTTTTGTTTTTGAAAAGATTGAAGGCTGATTTAAGGTAATGAGTTTATTAAAGTCTTTTGGATTTTTTTAGGAGTTTTTCAAGGGAGAAAAGGGTTGGAAAATGGGCTTTTTTGTGTTAGATTGGTTAGAACCCGACTTTCTGCCAACCTAAGGTGGCTAGTCATCATACCAGAAAAGTCTTAGAACCCGACTTTCTGCCAACCTAAGGTGGCTAGTCATCATACCAGAAAAGTCCACATATCAAAAAAGGATTACAAGAAAATCCTCACTACAATGCACGAGTGGTGTGATGCTCTTATACTTTTTTTTTAATATGCTCACATTGAAATTATCATAATGCTGTTTTTTTTATATAAAAAAAAACTCATTATGATATGATTTATAAAAAGAGCACATAACAATATTCTATAAAGTTTATATAGTCTTAAATACTACGATTGCTTATTTTTGTTATCATGCAATTAAATAAAGAATAGTTTTAAGAAAGTAAAATTATTAAACCCGGTCAGGTTTATGACCCGACATGGGTTTGATAGTTGACCTAAATCAATTCAATATGTTGATGCTTTAATATTTACAAAAAAGATGTCATATGAGTTTTTTTTTTTTTAGTCTAAACAAGTTTTTTAATGGTTTCCCGTATTGCTTTTTAACCTTTTTTTTTTTCAATTCCACCTTTCATCAACTTAATTTTGTTTTTAGTTTTTTTTTTAATTTTATCCTTCAATATTATATTGTTTTAGGAATTGTGCTTCATTTTTTTTCTTGTTAGGTTATCTATCGGTGTCATAGAGTTAATTTTTTTTCTTCTCTATTTCAATCTTCAATAGTAGATCTATTAGAAATAAGATTTTTCTATTACTTTCTATGAAATTATTATGATTTCATGACCCAAGTCACGGGTTTAATAGGATAACCCGAGTTGACTTAGGTTTTCTTCAATATTTGGTTGGTTAGAAATTGAGTTGTAATATTTTTTTTTATTTTTTTTCTATAAGTTTATCTCGATGTCATGACCTATGTGATGACTTTGGTACGTTACCCCAAGTTGACTCTCTTTATTTTTTTGTCATTATTTAATTGAATATTTATTTGATTGAGCTTTATAAATTTTTTTACTATTTTCTTTTTATGGGGTTATCCCGATCTCATGACCTGAGTCATGAGTTTGGTAGGTTAACCCGAGTTGACTTGATTCATTTTTAGGTATTTTTTTAATTGGATTTTTTAATTTTTTTAGTTTTACCCTCAAACAACTAAGTCTTTTTTTTATTATTTTTTTCAATTTCATCCTTCAATATTATATTGTTTAGGAATTGAGCTTCATAACTTTTTTTCAATTTGCTTTCTATAGAGTTATCTCAATCTCAAGGATTTACTTTTTTTTTCTTGATTTCAACCTTCAACATTGGATATGTTAGATGTAACAGCGCAGCCCAACCTGCTGTATATTGTCCGCTTTGGGCATTTCGCCCTCGCGGTTTTGTTCCTGGTGACGTGAGCCCATCACTGAGCCTGACGCCCCAAAACGCGTACAATATGTTAGCAACCAGCACTACTAATAAGGTCAACTATCAAACCTCACCCGCCGATGTGGGATATTACAATTCACCTCCCTTAAGGAGCCCAACGACCTTGTCGGCTAGGGGTGAGCAAAAAAACTGAAAAACCGATTAAACCGAGAAAAGCGAAAAAAAATAACCGAAAAAACCAAACCGTGAAAAAAACCGATTAAAATTTTGAAAAAACCGACCGGTTCGGTTTAGTTTTGGTTTTATAAGCCTGAAACCGAAAAAACCGAACCGAACCCAAACCGAAAAAAACTGAGCCAAACCGGAAAAAAACCTAGCCAAACCAGTTTGAACCAATTCTTGTCCAAAAAAACCGAACCGAAACCGGTCGGTTTGAACCAGTTTTGGTTTTTTTATTTTATTTTGGTTTGATTATTTTTTTTGATAAAAACCGAACCAAACCGAAAATGATCACCCCTACCGTCGGCACAACCGGACAACCAGTGAAGTCGGTTATGATATCAAATATAATAGTCCGGTCCAACTTGTCATATATTGTCCCCTTTGGGCCTTTCGCCCTTACGGTTTTGTTCCTTGTGATGTGAGCCCATCACTGAGCCTGACACCCCAAAACACGTACAACATATTAGCAACCAGCACTACTAATAAGACCAGCTACCAAACTCTGACCCGCCGATGTGGGATATTACATTAGAAATGAGCTTTGTATTATTTATTTATTTTTGTTTTTTATGAAGTCATCCTAGTCTTAAAATCCAAGTCATGAGTTTAACGAGTTAGGCCAAGTTGACTTGAGTTTTTTTTTTTTTTTAATTTCATTCTTCAACATTAAGGTTATTGGAAACTGGGCTTCATATTTTTTTTTTATTTGCTTTCTATAAAGTTATCTCAAACTCATAACCCGTTTTATTGGTTTGACAGGTTAATCCGAGTAGTTTTTTTTTATCCTTTTTTAATTTAATATTTTTCTTTTAAATACCATCTTTTTAACACTAGATTGATTATCAAATTGACTTTCATAATTTATTTTAATTTTGTTTTTAGGGTTATCACAATCTCATGACCATAGTTAAAAATTTGAGAGGTTAACCTTAGTCAATCTAATATATTGTCATCTCAATATTTGAAAATAAATGTTATCCAATAAATCACCGTATCAATATTTTAAAAAATATCATTCAATATGTATCATAGTTTAAGTTCATAACTTTTTTTTATTATTATTATAAAATACATTAACAACGCTTTGATTTTTCTTTTTACGTTAAAAAAATTGATCTGACTTGCAATGTAATGTAAGCTAATAATATAGTAAATTTACTTAATAACGAATAAATCCCATTTAATTTTATTTATAAATCTTATGTTTATGTTGTTCATTTTATAGAAAAAGATAATGTTATTTTTAAAAAATAAAAATAAACAAGATAATAGAACAAGTCTATCTAAAAACTGCTCATGATATAAGTATTAAGAAACAAAAATATCATTTAAAAATACCATCAATGCAGGGGCGGAAGTAAGGGGGGCAAGCAGGGGCCCGGGCCCCCCTAAAACATTTTTTTTTCATTACCCAGATATTAAGGTGGCCTTATTACAGTGATTTTCCTTTTGATTTCCAATTTACTCTTGGCATATTGGCATATGTGGAAAGAAAAAAATTTTAAAAAATTGCTTTGTGAAATAAAAAAACAGAGGCAAGTAGACATCAATTTATTCTAATATAAATCCTGCTGCCGATTAAACAGAGAAATAAAAATACAAATTACGAGCAAACTTTTTCTATAAAAAAATTGAAGCAGAGTCATTAATTAATTTATCTTTCATCAAACAAAACAAAGTAATTTAAATTTAAAATCTATTTTTATTTTGTTTTGAGATGTTTGTTAATAATTTTATGAGGTTTTTTTTTATAATTCTACCATTTTTGCTCTTTTTATTTCTCAGATCTGCTAGTTCTACCAATTTTTTTTTGAATTCTTGTTATAATGATTTTTTTTCTAATTAATTAGATATATTTTATTGGTTTGTTTTGATTATGCTTGGATTTTTTTTATATATTTTGTTTTTAGCAGAGTCATCAAAATTATCAATTTTTTCTTACGATATATGTTTTGATCTTAGATTGAACCATGAACAAAATAAGAAGAATTGATTCTTTTTAAAAAAAAAAAATATTGATGACTCACAGCCTAGTGAACCAACTCCAATATGTAATGTTGAAGTTATGGTTGAGCAGCCCCAATATGCTTCAATTTACAAAGAATCTGCGTTGATTACTAGTGAGCAACCTCTTACCAGAATTGACATTGCTCATTTAATTAGAGATTCATGTAATCATCCTCAAATTTAGGAATACCCGGTTAATCAATAAGATGAAATTTGAAGGGCATACATTAATCTGGGATCATATAAACCTTTGATGTCTGAATATTTGCTAACTAGTAAAAAACATCCTCGTCGATTTCAGTCTCGTTGGGTCAAAAGTTATCCGTGGTTTGAATATTCAAATAAACAAATATTATATCTTATTATATTAATTTTGACCCCCTCTAACAAATAATTCTAGTCCTGCCACTGCATCAATGATCGATTGAAGTCAAAGTTAGAGTATAAGAGTAAATTTGGCAACGTAATGAAACTACGTTTTGCCTCAATCATAATTATAAAAGTGTTAACTTAAATAACACAAACCATAGTTTTAAATTGATTATATTAAAAATTATTTTTTAAAATATTAGTTACAAAAAAATTACAATTTATAATTTTTTTTAAACATGCTTTTTAAAAATCATTACAACAAAAACTATCTTAATATCAAATATTCACTAAAAAAATATATGTCGGTTAAAATAGATATATGTCACCTCATCAAAAATCATCTATATGTTACTCATGCCTAAACTTAAAGAGGCAAACAATAAAAAACCATCGCATTGCAAACATTCATGTTACTTGAGAGATAGATTTTTTGAAGTGAAAATTCTATTTTTTTAACAAGAGAAACCATTAACTTCTTGATATTTATTCAACGACCTTCAAAAAAGCAAAGCAAGTATTTTATTTTAATAGAAAATAATGTTTTTGATATGTAGAGATTTTCATGTATATCAATGTCAAAACCAATAACTCCATAGTTCCAAATAACAAAAAAAAGCTAAAACACAAGTAAATTCACTTTGTCCCTAGACACTATTCACTACAATAATATAATTATTATTTCACCTTTCTTGAAAAAAATCAATGGCTTTGCTATGAGATAATTTTGGTTTTTTCACACCACTTATTAATAATTATTAGTTTGATAAGGAGAAATATGTATTTTTCACTTTTTAAAACACATTGAAATTACTAAAATACCTTTAAAAACAAAAATGTTTAAAACTAATATCTAAGGGCTTTTTTGACTTTTCACGTTTCAAAGCATAGTAAAATGATTAATTATCCTTAAAAGAAAAATCTTTGTGCTAGGGCTTTCCTTGCATTTTCATCATGGTTTTTTTATATAATCAAGTTGAATACGGAAATTTGGTATCTTAATAAATATAAAATTTTATTAAAAAAACAATATGGTTGGCGTATGCAATGCACATGTAGAACGCCTCTATGCTATTCAGACGGTGCGTAAGGAGCTGTTTGGTGGTCAAATGATGGCTTCTAGGGTGGTATTCGAATTATCTCATTGGCCCTTCCATCTCTGAGCGACGTGTGTGGCATACAGACCTCTAGTTTGGCATTGATGACATTTTCTTTTTGTTTCCTTTCTTTTTCTCTCTCCTCCTCAATTTTAAACCTCTAAAATTCCTAATCAACCTTTCAATTTTTTTTACCTTCAAATTCAGTTCATGTTTTTTTCTATTACTATTTAATTTAGTTGAAATGATTTATAAAATTAAAGTTTTTTTTCAATTTCATCCTCCTTCAACTTTTTTATCTGTCAAATTTGGTCCATATTATTTTGATTGTTATTTATTTTATATTGAATCCTTTTCTTAATTAAATTTATTTTTCAATTTCATCCCTCAAAAATAGTTTTATTTTATTTTATTTTTATATAAATTTTGTCCTTATTCTTTTAATTGTTATATGTTTTTTTATTTCATTCTTCAACTTTAAATTGGTTGATAATTGAGCTTCTTAGTTGGAACCCGGATCTAGGATTTCATAGGTTGTAGGTTTAGAAAATTAACCCAACTTCAAGAGACCCGTTTGGGTTTGCTTGGTTTCTTTCTTATTATTTATGCTCATATTTTTTTTCTATTTTATCATTTAATATTTATTTATTTCTTAAATTTCATCTTTATTTCTTCTATAACTTTTTAATTTAGTTCCATATTTAATCAAATCTGAGGTCAATTAAGACTTAATGAAAGCCTAACATGGAAGAAAATAAAGGAAGGAAAAAGAAATACACATATAGTTTAATCGAGTTAACTTATTATGGTTGTGTCCAATATTTGAATTGAAAATTCCATGTGTTCACCTAGGTCAACATAATACAATAGCTCACCATCTTTTCATTTCACTCCCTAGTGTTTTTTTTTATATCATGTGATCCTTTAATAGTCTGCTATTTCACATTTAAGCTTAGACTAGGTAGAGGTTAAAATGACAGTATGTTGAACAGAGTGTCCGGTTCGCTTTTAGTTTGCTAGGTCGAACAAGTCACTCCAACTCTTTTTTATTGTATTTACTGATACATATGGTAGTTGATTAATTTAATATGATACATTAATCATATTTTTATTTTCATTTTAAATATTTTATCACATGAAAAAAAATTTGCACTCGCATATTTTTTTAATGTAATAATTGAATTTTGATTTGGCTAAGAATAAAGCTTGGGCACCTAGCCCTAATGTTGTCTATTATGGAAACTTAGAAGTTAAACTATGTAATATAATATTATTGTTACGGTTTTGCATGGCCAAAGTCAGAGAATGAAGATTCAAAATTCTTTCTTAAAAAGGTCATAAATTATATACGAGAGATGTCATCAATGATGTAAAGGTTGAAGATCGAGGATAAACTAGCCTCGGTGTCCATAATATACTATTTTTTTTGTATAAAAATAATATTTAGTTGTTGTAATTATATCTTTTATATAAAAAAAAATATGTTGCTCGAGTCATAGGTCTCTAACTTTATTCTAATTAAACAAGAAAAATATGAAATGATAGTAGATGAATATTTTTTTCAACAGGGAACAAACAATATATCTCAAGTCATAACTTATTAAATAAAAAAAATAAAACAGGGTAAAAAACCAACATAAAAAGCCAATCCTGATTAACTCGAGTTAGCATGACAAACCTATAACTCTAGTAATAAGGGCCAAGCCAATACAAGATATTTCACCAAACTCGTGGCCTAGATCATGAAATTATAATAACCTGATAAGAAAATAAATAATTATAAGGCTTTTTTTAAAAAAAAAACTCATGTTAACTTTTCAAATTCATGACCCAGGTCATTAGATCCGAAGCACCCTATTTTAAAAAACATGAAGTTCAATTCTTTATCAATCACATATTGAAGGATAAAACTGAAGAAAAAAAAATTTTCAATCATATAAAAGGATTTAAAAAATGGTAATTAAAAGAATGAAGATCAAAATTAAAATATAAAATAAATTTTATATTTGATTCGATGATGAAATTGAAAAGAAAAATCAATTTAGAAAAAAAGACCTCAAAAAATCAAAAGAACAGGGATCAAAATTGACATGAAAAATAAAATAAAAATTGATTGCAGGGTGGAATTGAAAAGAATAATAACTTTTCCAAAACGAGTCAAGAAAAAAATAGAAATCAAAACAACGATGACCAAATTGAAAAGCATAATACCATCAATTTAGATTGAATGATGAAGTTTAAAACCAATAAAACTTTTACAAAAAGGTAAAGAAAAAAATAAAAAATAAAAAAATTAATGATCAAATTAGAAAATATTATATTCGGTAAATTGGGATTGAAGTACGCAATTGAAAACAATAAAACTTCTACAAAAAGGCCCAGAAAATAAATTAGAAAATAAAGAATAAGGATTGAAGTTGAAATATCAACAATAAAGTAGGTCAAATTATAATTTTCAGGGGAGGAGATAGAAAATAAGAAAAGAAAGAAAGAAATGGTCATTGGTAATAAACCGGATCATCAACGCTGACACACACTGCTCTAAATGGAAGATGATATGACAATGTTTCTAACGACACGGTGGAAGGGTATTTTTCGATGCCGGGAGACTTTGCACGCGTCGCAAAAGAGTGTGTGGACACCTCCCACAAGCTTTACAGTGTCGTACACACACTTGACCTTTTTTTATTTAGCCAAATATCAAATTGTGTTAGCTGGCTTAACAAAAAAAAAAAATGAGCAAAGATGAAAAAACCCTTTGACTCTAATTATAAAATTTTGCTTTTAAGGGTATTTTGATAATTTTACCATGTTTTTAATTGTTATTATTTTTTATATCTGGTCAAATATCAAATTGTTTATCAGGTGATATTATAATAAACAAAAAACCATTGTGAAAATACAAAATGCCCCTTGAAGCCACTTTCATTTTTTTTTCAATGGAATTTTAGTTATTTCACTGGGCAATTAAAATGAAAAAAAAACTTATTTACTCCTGGTTACTTTGACAGTAACTAATAGGTTTTGAAAAAATTTTAATATTCTTAAAAGCTACTATTAAAGTTTTTGGATGGAGAGACTCAAAATTATTATTATATTGTTTCAATGAATATTATAAAAAATTTCTAGGTATTTTTTTTAAAGTATTTTTAAAAATATAAAAATTTAATTTAAAATAAAAAAATTCTAATTTTTTTAAAATTAGAATTGAAACACCATAACAAATACCTTCCGTAATCTAAAAAAGAAAGTTTAAAGATGCCAATTAAGGAGATTTGATTGATCGGTAAAAAAACTATCATGGTGGGGCGAAGATAAAAGGGCAAGTGGGTTGGCTCCTAATTTTTTTAAAAAATCTTGAAGGATAATATACATATTTTACATGTGTTACCCTAAAAAAAATAAAAAATTTAAGTTTTAACTATAGTTTTGAAATTCGGCTCGGCGGGTTGACCCGGAGTTGGAACCGGGTCAAGTTGAAGAAAAAATAGAAAAAGTCCTGACCCGGCGGGTTGACCCGGTTGACCGGCAAAACCCGGTTGCAACTCGTTGACCTTTTTTTTTTACTAAAACGATGCCGTTTTGATTTTTAAAAAAATAGAAATTGACCCAACCGACCCGGTGACCCAGTCGAAACTCTAAACCCAGCCCGGACCAAGTTTAAAAACTATAATTTTAACCCTTTTAAAAATCTATCATAGTTTTAACCTTTCTAAGAAATTATCGGAGTCCTACTCCTTATCATGAACAATCTTCAACCCCCTTTTTATTTTTGACATGATTTTGGGATAATTGACGGATTGCTCATAAAGCACTATCAACGAAAAATTACAAAAATATATATAAAAAAAAACGCATAAAAATTCTGTTATATTTTTCGTAAATTGCAAATCCTCAGCACGACGCCGTTTCGAGCAACTACTAGCCGTAAATAAAAGATTTTAATAAGGGCAAGCGTTCAATAAAAAAACGAACCCTATAAATTTCACTCTCTCTCACAATTCTTCTACCCTCTCATCACGTTATCCAATAACACCACAACAACAAGCAAGCCTTACCAGCTTCGCTCTCTCCATCTGTCCCCCCCCCCCCCCCTCTTTATCTCTCTTTTTATCTGCTAAAAAAGAAAATAAAATAAAAATATCCATTAAAACCCTAATTTTCCCTGTCACCGCCGCTCATCACCCACCATCGCCGTCTTTCACCGGAACGTAATCTCTCTCAATTACCACAAAAAAACCCTCATTTTTGTATAGAAATCATCGAGAAACTCTAGAAGTTAAATTTCATCGATTTGATTCTTAATCGATTCGTCAAGAAATACAAAATTACCACTTAATAATCTTGTTTTCTAGAATTTTAATTCATATTTTTAATCGTAATTTCTCTGATCTTCGTTTCTTGAAATCCTAGGAACTTCTTGTTGTTGTTTGTCAATAAGATTTTCCACAAATTCCGAATTTAGTCCCTGAGATTTCCTCGAAATTACAGTTTTGTCTCTAAGTTGGTAATCATGGCGGGTGGAGGAAGCAGGAGAGATGAGGGATCGTTGGTGATTAACAACACGAACGTGTTTGCTGCGCTTGAGACGTTGAGGAAGAAGAAGAAATCTGATAAGGACCGTGGGGGTTCCAAGAGTGGAAAAGGGGGTTCTAAGAGTGGGAAAGAGCAGCAGTCGAAGGAGCCCGAGCCGGAAGTTTTTTGGGCTCCGGCGAAACTTACTGCTAAATCCTGGGCTGATGTTGATGATGAAGATGATGATGATTATTATGCAACGACGGCTCCGCCTCCTTCTGTCTGGGGGTCCTCGCAGCAGCAGAAGAGTGAGGAGAAATCTGCCCATGTAGAGGTGAGAGGATGATTTGAACGATTAGAGTATATATAAGTGTGTGTGTTTATAGAAACGGATTCAAGAGTTCTTCAAAATTGATGTCGGATTATTATGGCGTGGATGACGATTTTATTATGTTTTGGAGTTTGATGTATGACTGGCATATGCTATATGTGATTGATTGATGTGTTATATTGTTAGGTATAAGTATTTTTTTTGTTAATCCAATCAGATTTGCCATACTTGTTTGTGTCTGCCTGTTTTAGTTTCATGTGCAATGCTCTAGGTTTTCGTTTTTGCATCTTTTTAATAATTGGATTTTTGGTGCTGTCCTGTTATATACTGTGATTACATAGTGATATATATGGGCTGTTATGATTGCCTTTCCAAATTGGTGGTATGCTATTTCACTATTTTTATCCTTGAAATGAATAGAGAAGGTACATCTACAGAGAAAACAATAAGCTGCGCATCATTATATCCTAAATACAAGCTCAACCTGAGGCCGAAGAGAAGTTCTGGATGATTATAGGAAGGCTCAATTATTGTGACAGCACATTATTGTCATAAAAGATTTTGATTTTGTGCTTCTATAACCATGAATAGTTATTATGACACATTTGTTTCCTACTTGCTTCATGCATATACTATTTTTGTGTTATTTGTCTTTCACTACCCCATACAGACAGATAGAACTTTGAAATGGTTGATAAAGACTTTATTGTTCATTGGCATTCACTGATTGCTTTCTTTTTTCTGTGGGGTTGCAGGAAAGTGAGAGTGAAGAAGATATTTTGGATG
>Ga0307518_10001909_pt1 | contig 15426 bp, 8 predicted proteins | sample 25_EM_MG_FD_203889 | JGI IMG/M metagenome (GOLD analysis project Ga0307518, IMG submission 203889) | Populus trichocarpa ectomycorrhiza microbial communities from riparian zone in the Pacific Northwest, United States - 25_EM | ecosystem: Host-associated > Plants > Roots > Unclassified | place...
AACATTTATGGAGGAGGAGGAAAAACAAAAAGGAGGTCAATGATAAGGTCAGCTATATATTCGGTCTAACGATGATGAATTTTAAGTTCTTATAGGTCTACCTATAATTGATATTAATTATAGTATATTGCTTGTATTTGGTATTGTGATGAAAAATATTTTTTATTTAAAAATATATTAAAATATTTGTTTTTAGATTTTTTTTATTTGAGAAATCATCTCATCAAAATTATCGAAAAATATTAAAAAATTATTAATTTAATATTTTTTCATGTCAAACACGCCTAAACACAAATTGCTTCTAAGAATATGTTTGCAATTGTAGTGTAAAGTATTTTTCAAAATAATTTTTTTTTTTAAAATACATTAAAATAATTATATATATATATTTTTTAGTTTCGACAACAATACATTAAAAAATTAAAAAATATTAATTTAATATTTTTTTAAAGTAGAAAGTACTTTTAAGAATCATATTAATAAAAAATATTTAACCGTTTCAGGGGGGGGGATTGATGCACAATAATTTAATTTGTCCCAGTTTTGTATAAAAAAGGACATGCATAGAAATGTTCAATCTGCAGGTGGGGATTGCTAGTGATGTAAAAAAAGGTAATAAATTCAATCCTGCATAGGAGAAAGAAAATTAAATCATCTGATTAGTTTTGAGTTTCTAGCATGATTACAAATTGTGGACAGGCCATAAATCCCGCTTGAGCAAATGTCAAAATCACCACAGCTTACAGGCATTTTGATTAGTATATGTGAAGAGGACAAAGATCTGATAGACCGCAGCTTAAGTCTATACAATTCGTCTGTAGTCCCACCACTTAGGTAGGAAAAGAAGACTACCTAGCTCCAAGTAGATCCAAGAGAAGTAATAATTAAAAGAGCCAAGGTAATTAAGAACGTGCATGCATAGTTTTATATCTTTGTGAACTCTATCCTCTCCTCACTTCATTTCATACATGCTGAATACAGTACTAACTACTGCCTAGCTAGAGCCATGAAGATTGAAGAAGCAATAGAAAAGAAAGAGATTGAGAGGGAGGAGATGGAGATGGAGATGGAGGTAGATCCACAAGATGAACCAGAAGGGTCAAGGAGACCTCAACCATGGACAAAGCAAATCACAGTAAGAGGGTTCACAGCGAGCATTCTTATTGGAGCCATCTACAGTGTGATAGTTATGAAGCTAAACCTCACAACTGGGCTGGCTCCAAATTTTAATGTCTCTGCTGCACTTCTTGCTTTTGTATTTGTTCGATCTTGGACAAAAATGCTTCGAAGGGCAGGATTTGTAGTCAAACCCTTTACTCGGCAAGAGAATACGATGATACAAACCTGTGCAGTTGCATGCTATAGCATAGCACATGGAGGTTTGAGGCTTTGATACTCTGATTAATTACCCTTGTAGAAAACAGTATTTTATCTTATTCTTCCAGGCCAAGTTGAGGTTACTAACGTTGGTTTTCATTTATCTTGGGCAACAGGTGGATTTGCTTCTTATCTTTTGGGGTTAAACAGGAAGACATATGAGTTGTCAGGGGTGCAGACTGAAGGAAATCCTTCAACTTCTATAAAGGAACCTGGATTTGGTTGGATGTGTGGATACCTGTTCCTAGTTTGCTTTGTTGGTCTTTTTGTGTTGATTCCACTTAGAAAGGTAGAAATAGCGCCAATAATCTTTCCATTTAGAATTATTAAAAATTTAGCTAATATATTAGAGAATAATATAAATCATATAATAAAATTTCACATGATAATTTAAATTTTTAAGCTAAAATGAGATAACAAAATGATTATCAACTTAAGCTTCTAGTTCAGATGATTTTTTTAGATAGATTACCCACTTACTAGCAAAGGTTCGAAGATCTTAATTTATGAAGCTAGGGATTTTCTTGCTGAAATATTCCTAACGGTTTGGTTTGGCCTTTTGGGTGCAGATTCTGATAGTAGACATGAATTTAACGTTTCCAAGTGGCATGGCAACTGCAGTTCTCATCAATGGTTTCCATAGCAGAGGAAATAAGATGGCAAAGTATATATATATTTACGGTCTAAATTTAGCATATCTCATATGCTATCTATAAAAATCAAACTTGGAAATAATATGATGAGTTACTATTACAGGAAACAAGTTCGTGGATTCATGAAGTACTTTTCAATCAGCTTCTTATGGGCATTTTTTCAGTGGTTTTACACTGGGAAAGAAGGATGTGGATTCTCACAGTTCCCTACTTTTGGGTTGAAAGCTTGGAAGCACACGTATTTACATCTATTTCCTCCTGATTAAATTATCCTATATTCTACATGTTACTGACCATTTCTTTCTGGTTTTGGGTGTTTCGTAGATTTTTCTTTGATTTTAACACCACTTTCATTGGAGCTGGAATGCTTGTTTCTCATCTAGTGAACTTGTCTTTGCTTCTTGGAGCTGTGCTCTCATATGGGGTTATGTGGCCACTTATTGGTCAACTTAAGGGAGACTGGTTTCCAGCTTCTTTAGAAGAAACTAGCATGAAGAGCTTGTTTGGTTACAAGGTCAGAAACAGATAATAGTGGATGGTTTTCTTAGCCTACTAAAATTTTATTGATCCTTAATTTATGGCTGTAATTTGACAGGTTTTCTTAGCAGTTGCTCTCATCCTAGGAGATGGGCTCTACACTTTCGTTAAGGTAATGGTTTGTACAATCATCAATGTTCATGGCAGAGTACGGGACAAGAAACTCAGTGCAGGTAAATTGGAGATCCTTTTATTTTATCCTCTACAGCTCTTTCCTGTTCTGTAACCAAATGCTGCTAAGTAGATTGAAGCTTCAGTTGCAGTGTACACTGCTTGTTAACTGTATTTCTTTCCCAGCAGCTGTGGATCACCAGAAGAAGCACCTTGATGATCAAAGAGTAAATGAAACGTTCCTCAGAGAGACAATACCTTTGTGGGTAGCAGTCATTGGATACGTAGCCTTCTCTATTCTATCCGTAATTGCAGTGCCAATCATATTCCCTCAGCTTAAGTGGTATTATGTCATTGCCGCTTATGTTCTTGCTCCATCTTTAGCATTTTGCAATGCCTATGGAGCTGGTCTAACCGATATAAACATGGCCTATAATTATGGGAAAGTTGCGCTCTTTGTGCTAGCAGCGGTATCCGGGAGAGAGAATGGTGTGGTGGCAGCACTTGCCGGATGTGGCCTTGTTAAATCTGTTCTTTCTGTTGCTTGCATCCTGATGCAGGATTTCAAAACAGCACAAATGACATCCACCTCCCCCAGAGCAATGTTTTTGAGCCAGGTTGTTGGCACAGCAATTGGGTGCATCGCAGCTCCTAGCAGTTTTTTCCTATTTTACAAGGCATTTGATGTTGGAAATCCATATGGAGAATTTAAAGCTCCTTATGCCCTAATTTACAGAAACATGGCAATTCTAGGTGTTGATGGTTTCTCAGCTCTGCCCCAACATTGCTTGCAGCTATGCTATGGTTTCTTTGCTTTTGCTATAGCAATTAACCTGGTGAGAGATTTTTCACCGCAGAAGATCGGACAATGGATGCCACTTCCTATGGTCATGGGTGTTCCTTTTCTCATTGGTGCTTCCTTTGCGATAGATATGAGTATTGGAAGTTTGATTGTTTTAATATGGCATAAACGAGACACCAAGAAAGCTGAGTTCATGGTTCCTGCTGTCGCCTCAGGATTAATCTGTGGAGAAGGGCTGTGGACTCTTCCTGAAGCTGTTCTTGCTTTGGCCCAAGTAAAGCCACCTATCTGCATGAAATTTGTAGCTTCCTAGAACTTACTCGATACATATTGTAAGTTCCAGAAAAATTGTTGTCAGATTATATCACCAAAATGGGCGTTAATAATACTTAATCCCCCTAGCTTTGACTGACGCAGCCTTTAAAAGGCCTCCTGTTTCATTTAATTTCCGCACTGCAGATGGAAAGCAGGCCGAAGCCAATTATAAGGCAGTACACATTTTCTCTCTATGCAGTATGCACCAGATGAAAAGAAATGCGCGCGCGCTAGCGCATGTGTGTGATGAAAGAAACTCTCAAAGATTTAAGAGTGTAAATCAAACATGGAAATTGATCAAATCTCCACAATTTGCCTCATTTCTCTCTACCTTGCCATAGGATGAAAATTACTGAAAACTTCAGGCAAAATATTGCTCTGTAAATTAATAGCTTCTGAATCATGTTATGCTTTCAGTCGTACATCATTGCGTGAAAGTGTCATGGATGGCTCCAACCCCAATTCTAAATCATTGGAATTGTTACAAAAATGCAATATACTGTTTGGTGCCAATGTTACTATTGAAACAAAACAAGGAATCGAACTCATCTGCTATATTCCGCATCAAAAGTCTCAACAAGATCACTCACCTGCCACCCAAAACTAAAATAATGCACAACAATTGATCAAGCAGAGAAAAAATGCTATGACAAAAATTCTATCATATACTACTTATTTGAATGACCATATTCCAGTTTCAATACATGAATCATACATCTTCAAAAGAAAAGCATATAATGCCTAACTGCAATCAGCTTGTTACGATACCTGCCAGGACCTCACTCTTGCCTAACTGCAATCAGCTTGTATACCAGACGGATTGCATCAAGCCATCCATCCAGGGATTCCCACGAGTCAGCAAGCTGATCCATGGGCAGAATTTAAACATGGTTTCTTGATGTGAAACAAAATAACTTCTATCCCCAGTTTTTGGATAAAAGCCCTCAAAAGGTAAAGATAACAGCTTACTGAAGCACAGTAAAGGTAGAATTAAAAAAAAAAAAATCTTCCCTCTCCCTAATAATCTTGAATACAAGCATAAGAGGGAAAGAGTTTTGATAACAGCACCGACTCATAGTTCAGTCACCTAAACTCTATCCTGCCCTGTTTTGAACTCTGAAGCAAAGACAAAATCATTTGAGTGGAAATCAGGTAGAAAAGAGATTGCTTGCGATATGGAAATATACATCCTGATAAAATCTATACAAAAAAAAAAAAAAGATAATCCAAAACAAATGTGGAGGTATTGATTGAATCCAAAATAATAGAACATGAAGGTTGGATAGGAAGTTCAGTTTTTTATGTGCCCATATTAACCAGAAACAGCAGCGTAGGGGTCAAGGCACAAAGATTTGGGCAACATGCAAAATGAACCCAAAGCACAAGAACTAGTAGAAAATCCAAGGTTTGGGAAATGGTCAACCAATCAAAGACAATAATGGAGTTCATCAGAAAATGTCCCTCCCCAACATCAAAAGTCTAAGAAAAGATACAAGAACCTAAGCGAGAACTAACTACTGAGAAAGCGGTTATCTACCACAGATTAGACATTTTAGGATGAAATAACAACCATAAACTCAGAAAATTCATTACTAACCATGGAACGCACAAGCCTCAATACGCTGCTGTATACCAGTAAAGAATCGAGTAAAATTAGCTTTAAATTATAATCCTTTTGCTAATTGAACAGAACCATGCCGCTCATAATTGCAGAATTTAAATAAGCACTTCCAATTCAGGCACAGGAAACCGATGGAGAAAATATATATATGTGTGCAATACTTGCCGAGTAATTAGGTTTTAATGCATGAGCAGCCGCTATATGTAGATAGCAGACTGGCCATACAGCTCGTTAGGGGAAACAATCCTTAGCATTGGCTGCTTCCCTGGTTCTTAATGTGTCCACGGCTAAGCCCATACTGCCAAAAAAGCATTATGAATTTGGGACTTAATCCTTTTAATTTCTGGGAGGATACGCAAAGACAGTCGATTATATTGTTTTGACCAACAAATTAAATAAAGCAAGACAATAGATATAATCACAGTAGAAACATTGTATTACAGATGAGGATGGAAATGATCAAACTAACCAAGACAGTTCCAAGGTTGTATATCGCTCGATGGAAATCAAATTGCAACTGAATTGCTTCACGGAACTGCATTAGAAACTGTTACAATCCTATGTGAATGCTGGAATGAACTCAGGATTGGAACGCAGCAGGTAGCAGCAGAGCTTATAGCAGAAGAATGCAGCAGCAGTAGATTCAATTAGCATATAAACCACGTGGCTTTGTAAATAACTGAATACACAGAATTAGTTAGAGTTAGTTGATGAATAAGAAACATGGTAGTGATGAGAAAATGTCAGCTAGCATTTTTGTATTAGCTTAGAAATCTGATATAAATGTAATGGCCAGTTGACGTAGGAAGCAAGAAATTAATGAAGAACACATTTTCTGCATCTTTTCTTCTTCTTCCTTCTCTGTATTCTTTCCTTTCTTATCTTTCCAATCCTCCGATCATAAAAGAAACATGCAAAAGGGGATCGTATGAACAGAAGATACAAGTAGACCTATTCTTAGGACATAACACAAATCAAAATCTCCTTCCTGCTTGTCCTATACATTCATCCAGACACTCTAATACCTCCAAATGACTTTTTGTACCTTACTAATTGCAGTTCTCACAATTGTTTGCAGGAACAATTGCACTGAGTTCGTAAAATTGTAAAATTCAATATAGCATCAAACAAACTACCTAGACAATCACACATATATACCAGAACATCATAAGGTATTAATATTTAAAAGAAAAAAAAGGCTCTGCAAAAGTTCTCTTGGAAAAAAAAACGTATAAACAGTGCTGAATTAGGAGAACCTATAGTTGACAAAATACCTGCAGAGCAAGTCCCCAATTATTAAGTGCCTGAAATGGATTTGATAAATGGTAAGGTCAATATAAACAAAAGGGAAAATTATGGATTCTAGCTTCAGATGAAACCAAAAAAAAAACTTTATAAATTTAATAAAAAAAATTATACCTAGGGACTGTTCCAATTAAGTTGGACAGCATTTTCGTAGTTTTTCGTTGCCTACAAAAACAAATTACTGTAGATTCACTTATTAATAGAATTTTCTTGGAGGAAAATATAATTATAACCTGGGTTGCCTAATAACCTTGATGAGCGTGTATGATATGTAACAAAATACGGAGCCCCATTTTTTATGGTCATCATAATCCTTTGATTTTTACTGGATGGATTTATGATATGGATTACCTCTTTAATTTGTACGACTTTTTTTAAAATAGAAAGTTATATTTGTTAAGGGTATAGTCCAACTTTACTAAAAGAGTGTTAAGTAATATCTGGATGGTAGGGGTAAACCTCTTATCATCAATTAGATTGAGATGAAATAAAAATTATAGGAAAAATATCTACCCTGATCTTATAAAAGTATTCTTCTAGATTAATATATTAACCTTGAACAATTAAGCAAAACTATTAGTGAGTTACTCAGTTTGATGAGTATAAGATGATTTCTAGGGTTAAGTGTGCTAAATATCAAGGTTTCGATCATATTATAGCCAACTATACCACTATATCCCGGTCATCAAAGAATAAAAGGATATAGGTGAAGAGAAATGTTATGGTGATTAAGTGAATGAATTCAATCCTAATAAATTTCATAACTTAGATAAAGATGATAAAAAAAAAAAAAAGAGGACTTAACACAGTAAGTCCTAATAAGTTTGTAAATGAGGTTCAAAAGAAGCATGTAATGGTTGTTTTGGTTGTAGATGAAGTTTTAGAAAACTCTAAAATGAAATAAGCTTAAAGAGATAAGTGTGGTGGTAGAAGAGTTTCAAAATAGTCATTCTAAACTCCTTGGTTTTGTACTATTTATATGTGACAAGGAAGAAGAGGATGATCATGATTTACTAGATTGTATTTGATCCACATTTCATAATGTACATGTTCAAAAACCTAAGATGCATGTAAGTCTTCTTTTATCTCTTATCGTGCAATGATGTCTAACTCAACTTAGTCTTTACACTTGAAGTTCATGATTTGCATGTTAAGATCATAAAATAAATTCAAACAAGTAATGAATAATACAAACTTCAAGCTGATTTATAAAAGTTTCATAATACTTATTTCATGATACTAATTAAACATGAACGGTGTTCTTCTATTTGGTATTACATCTACTTTTAACATAAAGGACCTGATTATATATAAAAGGCAACCAATCCATGATGATGCTTTTGAAATCCTTACCCCATTACCCTTACCATCGATATAAAAAGAACATGTTGATATTATTTTGGATGTACAAGGTTTTTTTTTATCAATGATGGTGAAGTTCAATGAATCATGGTTTGTGGCAAGGTGACTTGCTTCAAATTATACTTGGATCACTAGAGAGATATCACAATAGCTTAATTATGATCTTTTAGAGTATTATTGGAGCTTCATAGAGTTATACTAGATGAAGTCGAATTTCTCCAACCCCAAGAGAGTTGGTAAGGACACTAAACCAAGGACACAGTTCACATAAATATATAATTGAAAACCAACCTTTATTTTTTGGTTAAAAGATTGTGCACATAAGCTTATGTTATTATATTTTATTTAGGTTTTTTATTGGGGTTAATTTATGTTATTTTGTTGAATATTTTATTTAGTGATCTATAAGCCCAATTGTTAATAGTAGTTAAGGTTTTGCTATTTATATGTAATTTTCTACATTCTAGATAATTTTTTGGATGAATTAAAAGATTTTGGGCATTTCACATATTAACACAATTTTAAAAAAAATAGCCAAATAATACATGTAGAAAAAGTTTTGGTAAAATAGCACAGTTTAATACATGTCACGGTTAGAAATAACGACTCTGTAAGAAGTTGAGGTAGGGAATATCAGCTTCTAGAGAAATTGTTAAAATGGACCGGCATAAATTTCAAAGAAGAGAGGAGAGAGAGAAAAGAAAGAAAGAGATACTAGAGGATACCAAAAGCTCAATTACAACATTACCAATACCATAAGAAAGAACTCGATAAGAGAAATCCAACGACACTAAGAAAGGTCACGAACGGTGACCGGAGTCAGCCACACTCTCCTCCTAAAAGCAAGTGAGTTGCTTGTAGTGCATGGCCCGCTACAATCATTGTTGGCGACTTTCTATAATGTTTTTAAATTCATCTCGTTGTAATATTTCTAATATTCTGGTGATGTTATAATTGAAGCTTTGATGTGCTTTTAAGGTTCTCTCTCCTCATTATAATTGCTCACTTATCTTTTAATAAAAAGTTTAGTCAACTTCTATAATTATTAATGACCTTTTTTAATATCATCAAAATCTTTTCAATTATATCAATAATTTTATAATCAAAGTTCTAATATATCTCTAAAATTTCTTTGTTTCATTTTCTCTCCTCTTTTTTTTTTTAGATTTATGTTGGTCCATTTTAACAATTTTTTTAGAAATCAATATTTTAAAACTTGACTTTTTACAAAATCCTATCCTTCATGTAACAAACTATACTATTTCATCAAAAAAATTAAAATTATTATATTTTGCCAGGTTTTAAAAAAGACAATGGTAATTTTTTTATAAAAAAATTACAGATTTTCCTGCTTTTCTTTCCTCTCTTCTCATGCTGCTTTTCTTCTTCTCCCCAACCTATGCTTTTTATAGCTTCATTCTTTCCCTTCTTTTCAAAATCTCCCTTGTCGAAAGACCAAAAAATATAAAAAAATCCAAGATGAAAAGGAAGATCAGAAATGCTAATTTTGCAATAACGCCACCATCACTCGAGGTGGGCTGAGTGCGGGCACAGCATTCGTAATTCCATAATTTACCCCATTACACAAATTGCCTTAAGTTGCATTTGTAAAGTGATCTGAAGATCCCTTAGTCTTGAAGGGATCTGAACATCGCAACAAGGACAAGAGAAAAAAAAATGGAAATCTACGGAGAACAAGGGAGAGAGAGGCTTAAGAAAGATTCTTTCTTAAATCTTGTCGTGCAGGTTGACCACCAAGTCATGAGCATCATCGAGAAGCTTCCAGACATCCAACTGCCCAGCCATGCTATTGCACTCTCTCATGATCTCATCCATACTGCTGTACTTCTCAATGATCAGTTTCCTCCTCTGCAGCACACAAGCTGCTATTGCATAAAGCAGCAGATCATCACTAGGAGGGGCCCTTAGCCTCATCCTCCCCCAGGCAGACCTGGCAATCCCTGCCCGTATTGCTGCTTGGTCTGCCCACATCACCTCCCAGAGGCAGAGTGTTTGATCAAGGTTCAACTCCCTTCTGAAAAGGACTACCACCATTCTGTACACAAAGAAGCAGTCTTCTGCTTGAAGCTTCTCCAGGTGCTTGTAGAGATGGCTATCCTTGCACTTGATTATCTTGGAAACAATACCCAATTGCCTCCGGATTCCCACTTCATCAAGCCGGAAATTATGCCGAGCTTTCTTCATGAAGCCCACAAAACACCAGAAGGCTAAAAAATCCTCCTCCATCACTGCAATAATGGGTGAGAGTAAATCGCTCATTCCTTGACAGTAACCAATCTCAGGATCATAAAGTGCATATGCCTCAAGGATAGTAACAAGGCGAGCAGCATGAAAGATCCTGTTTGGCTCCAAGTGATCATAGTCCTGCAACCCTACACTCTCAGCCAACCTCCGTGCCTTCATCTCTGGTACTGCAGCCTGAGATGGTGAGTACATTATCCATTCACCATTTGCCCGCACTGCATCAACACGCATGATTCTCTGCCATGTGGCAAAATCCTCATCTTTCTGCAATTTCAACTTGCTTTCTGTCTCAGAGGGAGAGGAATTCCCCCAAGAAGGCAGATGAAAATCATTTTCACCAGTAAATTCAGTTGCAAGAAAAGATTCTGCAATTTCAGGTTCTTCAGAGGAATCAGAATCACTTGACTCTGTGTCTCCAGCCAAGCCATCTTCATAAGTGACCACACTACCACCATCTCCTTCCAATATTGAGTCAGAGTCCTGAGGGGCTTGGTCGGGGCAATCCGAATCCTCGGCAGCTAAGTTGCCTTGCTCAGCAGAAGGTGACCTCCTGGAACTAGCAACATCTTCTAATCTAGGAGAATCCATAACTTGACTCAAGTCCCCACTAACCTCAGCACTGCTGATTTCAGCAGCTTCCTTGGCCTTAAGACTCCTGTCATTGCGTTTGAGCTTCCGCCGGCACTGTTTCCGTAGATTCTCATATTCTTTTCTGCAGTGCATTTATATATAAGAACCTTGACCACGGAAAGAACGGAAAACCCATGATTACAAGGAATTTGGAAAAGAGAGAAGGTTTCATCCATCACTAAAAACTGTATTGAGAGAGAATTATGGTACCTTTTCTGATCTCTGATGCAATCTCTTTCTTCCTTGGAACTGTTCACATCATAGCTGTTGAAAATAACTCGGCATGAATACAAAGAGCAGCGCTAATGCATCCTCACAACAAATGAACACAAACAAAAAGAAAAAAGCTTCCTAGGAAGGACAATCAGAAAAATAATAGCATAAATTGCAAGCGCGTGTTCCAAATAGAAAAATTATAAATGTTGAGACCTTTTCTATGAGAATGTTTGCATTCAGCAAATTTGTTGCCAACAATTACATTGTTCCTAGCCTACCATTAATGATTTTTCCAAATATACAGATAGAGCACCTTGTGACAGCCCAAATTTAATGACAGAATGTACTGATAAAAAGCTGTTATTTTGCTTAATTATAAATAAACCATCAGAAGGAAAAATCAAGCAGATAAGAAACCCAACTCAACCAAATCTCTGGCATGTAGATGCTAAGAAAATCAAATATAAACAGGCACATAAACAAGAACTTACATTCCAAGGAGAAATGGCCAAACCTCTGGTCTAAGACTTGGATCAATACCCTGCATTAGAGTTTAGGAAAAGATAGCACTCCATCAGCAGTTGGAAATATAGCATCAGGAACATAAAAAAAATCAACATGAGACCTGATGAATAACTAAACAAAACAGTAAAAAAATCAGTCACAGTAGAGACAGCAACATACCCCACTTCGTGCTTTCTTCAGAAACTTAACACCACCATCACACAGTTTCCCATCAGGCATAGATAAACTTTTCCATTGCTTTGGTAAAAGCGCTTGTTTTCTTCTCCTACGCGACCAAGGTGATTTAAGTCCACCCCTGTGATGAAAAAAGAAACAAAAGGTAAGTTATTTGATAATAATCATCAACGAAAACCAGATTCCCAAACCACAAAATAGACCTCGATTTTCTTTTTTCACATATCGAATCAGAGATGGTATAAGCAATTTGCTTTCACTGCCTTCCTAAATGGGAGAACGCATTGAACAGCTAATTCTATGAGTGACAATTATTCTTTCACAAGGCACCTTAGAATTTATTCTTCTACTGAAGTTTAAACACTTTAGTTGCATATCGCATCTACACCATCACAGATTCAAGAAATGTTCCGGAATTCTAATAACAACAGCAAAAGGCAAGTGAAAGGAGCGAGAAGAATCAGAATCTAGCAAGATAGAATAACATGGCGAGCAAAAGGGATCATTTTTAGACAACTAAGAGATTGGATCTACGAAAAAAAACTGAAAACTTGATATAGAGGAATTGAAGAACTCACCGATTAGTGGAAACTGGTGAGGAAGAAGATGATGAAGACGACGATGAAGAGGAAGCAACAACTAATAAAATTGATCTCAAATGAATCCACGATGAAGATGACGACGGTGAGGAGGAATTTGACGGCGAAGAAGATGAAGAGGAAGGAGTGTGGCTTCGCCTTAAGGCTTTCATCAACGGTTTCTGCTGCATCAACATCTAGATATATCTATATAGGGTTTCTTTGGGGACGGTTAATCTAAATTTAGAATTAGATACTCGGTTATTCGAAAGAATTAGGATTTTGATTGTTGATTTTGTTGTTTTACCTACGAGAATAGACGACGGTGCCGGCCAAGGCGATACCGGCCATGGCCGTGACAGCGATGGCGATACCAACATTGGATGGAGCCGTAGCGGCGCCCCAGAAACCACCGCCAGCGCCACCAACAATCCAGCCCTTCCTCCCTGACCCGGTGCTTCCAGTGCTAGCTTCGGCGAACACAACCCATTTCCAAAAGACACCGCCACCGGTGGAGAAGGAGAAGAGCATGAACAGTGAAATGACAGAGATGACACTGTGGGATAGCGGAAATATGAGTATATGCTTTTTTGGATTCGACAACACCATCACCAAAGTGAAGAAACCCCCAAGGCCTCTCTCTCTCTCTCTCTCTCTCGATATTTCAATTTTCAATTGCTTTTTCAGTGTTCAACTCTCTTACATGAAGGAATAAATTATTGTTTGCTAGCTTTTTTCTTTAAAGAAAATCATAGTTTAATTCCTGTTTTTCGGTTTTTGCGTGGTAGTCCTTACTTAGATATGTTTTTTTCAACATGTTATTATAATTAAAAAAATTCTAAGTAAAAAATAAAATATTTATGTATATATATAATTAAATAAATTAAGAATTATATAGGTTAATAAATAAAAAATAAATTATAAACAATAACTAAAAAATAAAACTGAAAAAATCAAAAAACAGGTATATATATTAAGATATTTAATTTCACAAGACGAGATATTTACTCGATTATATTTTTTTAATTTATTTATTTAAATAATTTTTTATTCAATCAAATGATAATAGAAATAGATATATATATATTAAATAGATTGAGTAAAATAAATGTGAAAAAAATATCATGTAAGGTCATACATGTTAGAAATATTATCTTAAAATAAAAATAATTTTTTTAATTAATCAAATAATAATAGAAATAGATACACACATTAAATTGATTGAGTGAAATAAAAGATAAAAAAATATTATGCAAGGTTGCACATGTTATAAATATTATCTGAAAATAAAAGTTTTTTATTTTAAAAAATAAAATTAATCTATACAAAAACAAAATTATAGATAAATTAAAAAAAACATTTTTCAAAAATTAAATGCACTACAAAAAAATAATTATCTTTTAAAATAGGCTTTCTAAACAAAATAAAAAAAAGAAGAGACACAAATCTAAATATAAATAAAAAATAATTTAAAAAAAATATAAAAGGTCAGGCTAGGCCACTTGACCCATTTCATTAGGGCCCAAGCGGCTGAGCCTTTTTTTTCTTTGCATTTGGGGTAGATGATATTTTTGAAAAAAAAAACATCTAAACAACGCGTTATCTGTATTACCTAGTTTCTGGCTACTATGATGGCCGAAAAAACAGGCTGGTGGTTTTTTAAACCCAATCAATCTATTTTTTTTTACCTAAAACACTTAGAAAATATCGCAGGCAACCTGATAAATCCATTCATGAGCTCAAAAAATCATCTTAAAACTTGAAATTAACTTGAAATCAAAAATCTTACCAATATCATATCTAATTTTCTTGGCAATTTCAAGATAAATAAACCCCTAATACATGCTCCCCTCGTCAACAAGAGCATTTTGACACCAATTTCAATTTTTTTATGTCTGTAATCAATGTAAACAAAGATTTTTTCTTTTTAACGCTGGATTCCGGCGACTTTCTTTCACCTCTCTCATATCAGGGATAAAAAAATAGAGAAAATAAAGTTTGAGATCAAAATTAATTTGTTCTTTTAATTTTGGAAACTAAAAGGACCCAATATCAATAATTTGTAAAATATAGGGGCTACAATAAATATGTTTTTCAAATTTTTTAAAATCATTCATTCCCAGATAATAATAACAATAATGATAATAATATTATTAATAATAATGTGACATTAGTGCTTCCATGCATGGGTTGATATTTTCACGAAAGCATTTAACTAAGGTCATTTTATCCAATCAAAAACATGCCAGCAAATAAAAGGAAGAATAGTAAAAGGCAAGGCAAAAACAGAAGTCAAAAGACGAGTTATGAAATAGGTGGAGGAAAGGAAGGAGAGAGAGCATGGCAGACAGAGACACTCATTTATGCCGGACCACATGCCTTTGCTTTTCCCTGCACTCCGATCTGAAGTGGGTGGCTTGAGCTTCATTTTATCTAGAGATATGCCACTGCCACCCTTTATTGTATTTTTTTCAACGACTTTATAAATTTTAAATATAGCTATGCTGTTCTTGATTATTGGATGTTAAATAACATTAAGAGCATCGCGGCAGTGATTATAGATTGTGATTTTCTGAATCACTAGATGATTGGTCTGGTATACACTGTGCAAGTTTATCATAAACTTAAAATATAATGTATATTAAATAATATTTTTTTTTAAATATTGATACGATGATATATTGAAAGACATTTGTTTTTCAAATATCATGACTGCTATATGTTAGATCGACCCGAGTTAGTTTATCAAAACCTGGGTCACTAGATTGTGATGACCATGTAAAAAACAAATTAGAATAAATTATGAAAGTCAATTACCAATCAAATTCAATGTTGAAAAATAAAATTGAAAAAATATATATTAAATTAAAAGGAGGAGAAAAAAAACAATCAACCTGGATTGACATGTCAAACCCGCAACCCGAGTAATGAAATCAGGATAACCTTATAAAAAAA
>Ga0307518_10001910_pt1 | contig 15419 bp, 15 predicted proteins | sample 25_EM_MG_FD_203889 | JGI IMG/M metagenome (GOLD analysis project Ga0307518, IMG submission 203889) | Populus trichocarpa ectomycorrhiza microbial communities from riparian zone in the Pacific Northwest, United States - 25_EM | ecosystem: Host-associated > Plants > Roots > Unclassified | place...
ATGCTTTGAGACAATTGAAGCAACATGAAGTGAATTATTTAGTGCATAACCTGAAATTAGCAACTATAATGTTTTCTCTAAGAGTTTTGAGACATTATTTATATAGGACTCAAGTGCAAATTTTCATTAATGATAAGATTTTAAAGTACTTAATGTCACAGAAAGAGTTAAACGTACACCAAAAAAGATGAGTGGAGTTAATTAAAAACTATAATTGCATCATTGACTACCATATAAGAAAAACAAACATGGTGATTGATGCTTTAAGATGGAAGGACAAAGCTATGTTTGGTAATTTACCACTTTAGAATCGAAATAAACTTGTGAAGTTAGGGAAAATAAGGACACAACTATATATGGGTCTTAAAAGATCCTTATCGGCACGAATCACAGTACTACTAATGTTATGGGATAAGATTATAGAGGCCTAATAAAAGGATACTAAAGTGGAGAAGATGAGACTTAGAGTGAACTCAGAATATTAAACACCTTTTTCAACTTTAGAAAATGGAATCTTGGCGATAGGAAAACGAATTTATCTACTAAATAATAAGGCATTAAAATAAGAAATTTTTTAAAAAAGCCTATGAATCTAGATTTACAATTCACCCTGGAAACACTAAGATGTATAGGGATTCGAAAGAGTATTATTGGTGGCCTAACACATGAAGCGAGAAGTAACAAAGTTTATGGCAAAAAATGTGTGTCAGTAAGTGAAAATAGAGCATCAGAAACCTTCAGAAAAATTACACCATTTTTCAATTTCTAGAATGAAAATGAGAAGATATTATAATAGATTTTGTGTCAGGATTATCTAAAGGTAAAAACAGTAATAAAACAATTTGGATGATTGTGGATCGTCTAACTAAGTCTACTCTATTCTTACCAATGAAGATGACTAATTCAATAAATAATATGCCTAGAAGATCTATTAATTCACACAAGTAAGAAAAATAAAATATTAGAACTTAAATTATAATTATTTTTTTCTAATATATTAAATCATATCAATTGAGCTTAAATTCAACAATTTAAATCTAACAACAAAAAATTTCAATATGATTTTTGATACATCGATCAATTACAAAATTATGATATACTCACCTATATCGATATCTATAATTAAAAACATGACATACTTTTGATTAAAAGGACCGTAATTCAGCTACGTAAACTTTAATTATCGAAATGATGATTATGGCTTGAATTACAGCCCAAAGAAAACCATACCAAAATCTTTATTATAATTAAATAAAAAATGGAAAAATAAACAGAACTCTCCTCCGCCTTTTCGAGCTAGAAAAATAAAAGTCAGTTTTATTCTTTTTTTTTCTTTTGTCAATTAATTAAATAAATAAGCCCATATTTGATATGCATTATTTTCAAATAACTTATTTAATTTACCATGAGTGCGTGAACACTTTTTTTTAAATGATCTCAAAAGCTTTTATCCTTTTGTTGTTATTATTCAATTCATTCGCCCAACTTTGAACGAAATAGAAAATAATACACTCAGCCTGGCCCATCTCTTGAGCCGACCACTTGACATAAAATGGGTTAATAAATGGGGGCATTGAAATGGGTTAGCAGTTGTTCATGGATGTAATGATGCCCTCCTGTTCTTTCACTACTAGATAGATAGGTGGTAAACATTAATCTAATTTTTTTCAACATAAAAAGAGATGTTAAAATGATGAAAGTGTTTTATAAAAAAAAAAAATCAAGATTCAGGTGATTAAATTGATTGAATTTAATAAATATGACTAATTTAATAACAAAAATAAAAAAATACAACGACAATAAATAAAGTGAAATAAAATAACAACAAAAAAAAGATAAAAAAACTCGACATGAGCTCATTCGAGTTAACACGTTACATATATAATTTGGTTGTGACATTAGAATAACCCTACTGAAAATAAATTGAATAAAATTATAAAACTCAGTTATCAAACAATCCAATGTTGAAAGGAGAAACTAAAAAAAATCTTTTTTAAAAAAGTAACAAAAAAACCCCAAGTCAAACTATGTTAACCCACTAACACTACGATTATGGACATAAGATTTGGGATAACTTAATAGAAAAAAAAATGAAAAAAATAGCACAGAGATCAATTTCTATTCAATCAAATGTCAAAATGATGAAATTGAAAAAACATGAGCTTATAAAAGAAAAAAAATAATCAAATTTAAAGGAATCTCCTAAACCCAGGTTAATTTTCTAAATTTGCAACTTGTGAAATCTTAGACTTGAGCCTAATCTTAATTCTCAATTAATTTAACGTTGAATAATGAAATCGAGAAAAAATATATTAATTTAAAAAACTTGCTAAAAAATACTAATAAAAAAAGAAGTACCAAATCTTATAGGAAAAAAAATTAAAGGAGAATGAAATTGCAAGAAAATTTTAGTTTTAAAAATCATCTTAAATAAAACAAATAACAATCAAAATAATAGGGACCAAATCTGATATGTGAAAAATTAAAGGATGATAAAATTGAAAAAAATCTAATTTTATAAATTATTTCATTTAAAAAATATTAATTAAAAGAATAGACACCAAATCTGAAAGAAAAACTACTTGAATGACTGCTTTAAAATTTGAAAGATTGACGTTGAAATTAAGGAAAAGAAAGAGAATATGAGATAAAAAATGCCTCTTGAGGCTCTTTGGCCACACGTGCTGTTGAATTATGAAAAAGCCATCACGACTATTTAAAAGCTTAGATGAAAGACAACATTTGATTACTAAAAAACTATACAAGGGTCGCCCATGCATCGACATGTTGAACACATGTACATGATAATTTTTTTAATAATATTTATATTCGTTAAATCATCAAATAACTCATAAGTGAACCTAGTTATCACCAAAAAAAAAAAAACATAATGAATAGAAAGAAAACACCCTTGGACACAAACATAAGATTTCTTATTTATTTTAAGAGGGATTTTATCAATTTCATTGTGCTCAAAATATTAAAAAGACTAAAAATTTTATATATTTTTTGTTTTGAAAGTATAAGAATTTACTTCAAAATTATTTTAGAAATATATTTATTTTTATTTCTTAAATCAAATATATTTTTGTTTTTAATGTCTTTGTTATTTTTGTTTTGAAATAGTAAATAACCAATGTTTTTGAGAATATTTGTTAAATTACTTTAAATATGTCATATCATATAAAAATATATTTAAAATTACGTGAGAAGACACTCGATGAGAAAAAAACGAAAAAATCCCTCCTCCTGACGAAAGCGATGCAGTAAAAAACAGTGAGTACATGTCCGAAAGACAAACATGATTTGTAGTCTTAATCTCCTACTAATGTCGGTTTTACCTAAGAAAACATAAAAAGAAACCACTGTTTGTGCGCGACCACGAACGGCCAACTAGCCTCCTCCCTCACTGGACCCCACTTGACCACTAAGACAGAGAAGCTTACAGCTTGGCCTTGCTTTCTTTTCTTTTTTGTTGTATTTATAAGCTTCCATTAACTTGTCTCATTTTCTTTTTTTTACAAAATCCAGAAATACACAAACCAGCTACTGAATAAATAAAACCAAAAAGCATTATTATTATTGTTATAATATTTTTTTGTTTTGCTAAAAATTCTTCAAAAACTTTCGGTTTGCTTCTTGTTATCGCCTACCTCCTTGTTTCTCTTCTTCAAGATTGATTGCCGTTAAAGCTTTATACTCTAAACAACTACAAGTCGTGCGTGTTCTTCCGATCCGACTCACTGATTACTTCCTCTTCTCCTTCACTCGGTCATTAATTTATTCAATGAGTTAAGAAGATCGCAGTATAGGATCGTCATGGTAGGTTTAAAATAAAATTTATTATTCTTGTTTCTGGATTGCTTGATTTCTTAGTTTCCTTTATTTGCCAATTAGTTGAATCAATGGATTGCAAGGGAATTTTTTTTTCTTTTATGTTTTTTAATAATTCTAATTTGTGTGACATATGAATGGAGTATGATTTGTGATTTGAGTTCTTCGAAACGTTTTTTTTTTTTTTTTGAATTTTTATGGCCGAGCAAGAATGGATTATGGTTCGATTTAAGCTAGTTTAAATCACACGCATTGCTAGATGATATGCTAATCCTAGAATTAATAGATTTTCTTTTGTTTTCATTTTTGTTTTGTTGAGGGGGGCACATGAAGCGGAGGTGGTAGTTAGGCATGGTTTGTTTCCTAAAAATAAATACGGGAAGCTTTTGTAAAATATGATTCTTGGAGACATGGTTTGTTTCCTAAAAATATGGAGAAATAATGGAAGATTATTTGCATTTCCTAAATATATGGATGAACAGCTCGAAATAATATAGTTTGTTCACCGTGCACGGTTCAAAACTAGCCTATTTCATCTAATCTTGTGATTATCAGTTAATCAATAATTCTTGCTGCATAGCTTGAAATGTGGGAAGTTTTTCTTTTGGGGGAGCGGGTTATTATATTGTCAACTGTAGATTTGACTTCACATGCAACTCTTGGCAATGGTAGAAATGCAGTTAAAACAGCATGGCCATCTCTGTGGCAATGCTGGGCTATAACTGAAATTTGGAAATTGTTGCTATCCGCTTTTTTCCATTTCTCTCTCCCATCATAGGTTGGTTAGTTCATAGTGGAAAAGTAATTCCTTTATTTCTTTAGTTGATGTCTTGCATGCTCGATATGCCGCAAAAATCAATTAACATAGCCAGCGAGGACATTTTTTTTTTTGTCTCTAATCACCTCTAGATATAATTATTATCTTTTTAGATATCTACGATGTAAATATCATGCTATGCATTGCTGTGTATGCCTAATGTGATCATGTTTGCAGGCTACAACAGATAACATTATAGTAGGTTCTCATGTATGGGTTGAAGACCCTGTTTTGGCATGGATTGATGGAGAAGTTCTCAGGATCAACGGTGAACAAGTTCATGTTCAAGCCACTAATGGGAAAACAGTGAGTTCATACTAGCTTGTGTGTCATGTCTATATGAAGTATGGAGTAATGCAAATGATATCTCCTGAGAGACCCAACAACTTTGTGATTGACATTTATTCTGTATATAGAATCTGCAATCCCACATAATCAATTCACTAGTTTATAGATGTAAAAATTCTTAGCAATTAGTAAACTTTGGAGCTGATGTGTAACTTCAATTTTAATATCGGTTGAGATTTTGCTTCATTTTGTCATTGTCACACGGAATTTCCTTGTATCCTGTCCCTCTTAATGTCTCTTTCTAATTACAGTCCTATGATTCTCAAATTACTGGAAAACTAATTGCAGGTTGTTGCAAATATCTCCAAAGTATTTCCAAAGGACACCGAAGCTCCTCCTGGAGGTGTAGATGACATGACAAAGCTGTCATACTTGCATGAACCAGGAGTTCTGCATAACTTGGCTGCAAGATATGAACTTAATGAAATATATGTAAGACACATTCTGAAATTCTCTTTCTAACTTAGGTATAGAAGTAAGCATTGAATTGGGAAGTTTCTGGGAAAAAGGACCCAGATTTTATCCAATCTGCTCAATAAATGTCCTCTCATATGTTCTGCAGACATACACTGGAAATATACTGATTGCAATAAATCCATTCCAAAGATTACCACATCTGTATGATACGCACATGATGGAACAATATAAAGGTGCTGCATTTGGAGAGCTAAGCCCTCATGTTTTTGCAGTTGCAGATGTTGCATACAGGTAACTTCCATTTATTCTATCCGACCTCACATTTTCCTTGCATTTTTTCTTAATTCTATTTTTATCATAGGCAAATGATCAATGAGGGAAAGAGTAACTCGATTCTAGTTAGTGGAGAAAGTGGTGCTGGTAAGACTGAGACAACAAAGATGCTTATGCGGTATCTTGCATACATGGGTGGTCGATCAGGCGTGGAAGGGCGAACTGTTGAACAACAAGTGCTAGAAGTAAGATGAAGGGCTTCTCTTTCTATGACTATGTTTTAAATCCCTTGATTTTCACCATGTAGCACGTGTTCCCTGACATGGTGTTTCTGTTTCATTGAAAATTTTCAGTCTAATCCAGTTCTTGAAGCATTTGGTAATGCCAAAACTGTTAGGAACAACAACTCCAGGTGAGTACTTGTTCACTATTTGGGTAATTAAATAAAATAGTGATTTTTTATGTGATCTTCTCTGGAGACATTGGATTGTAAAGAGAGCATCGACTCAAAGATTAATGAAGAATAAGTTGAAATAATTATGAATTTAGCACCTTGTTTCTTTTTCCTGAAGCAATGCTGGAAAATATAAATTTGATAGAAGAGTGATTATTTGAATGATTGTAGACTATAAATATGATCAGTGGCATCACCTTTCCTTGTTTTAGAACACACTGTTCTTCTGATTTAAATGAATCAATGGTCCCTTTATGGTCATACTGACTAATGTTCTTCTTCAGTTCTAAACTTCTTCAGTTGAACTTCTTTTTCGTTCTGATTTAAATGTGTTTTTGAATATATGAAAAATATTGTTCAGAGTGTTTTGTGCATAAGTTAGTCAAGGGAATTGGTTGATATTTTCTTCTTTATTTATCTTGGTATCACAATGCAGTCGATTTGGTAAATTTGTTGAGATTCAATTTGACAAGAATGGGAGGATATCAGGAGCAGCTATACGTACTTATTTACTTGAAAGATCTCGTGTTTGCCAAGTTTCTGACCCTGAAAGAAACTATCACTGTTTTTACCTTCTGTGTGCTGCACCGCTGGAGGTACTCATGCTTTATGCTTGTATTGAAATGAGTGCAAATGCTTAGTACTTCCTGTGCTTGTACTTTCAAGTGCTTATTGATTGTTTTCCCTGTGAATTTTCAGGAAAGAGAGAGGTATAAGTTGGAAAACCCCAAATCATTCCATTACCTGAATCAGACCAACTGCTATAAGTTAGATGGAGTAAATGATGCTGAGGAATATCTTGCCACCAGAAGGGCAATGGATATAGTTGGCATTAGTGAGGAAGAGCAGGTCAGTGTTTGCGTTAGCTTTAGAAAATGATGTGCTCTTGCTCATTTCACACATTTTATACACCATCTCTGCCAGGAGGCGATTTTTAGGGTTGTAGCTGCCATTCTGCATCTTGGGAACATTGAATTTGCAAAAGGAGAGGAAATAGACTCATCTGTTATCAAGGACCAGAAATCTAGGTTCCATCTCAACATGACAGCAGAACTACTAAAGTACAACTTATTTATTCCCTTTATGTGTTCTGGTTCATTTTGTGATCTTTATTACATATGCTGGTTTTGCAGCATAAACATCGAGTAATTTATGGTGTGATGTAGGTGTGATGCCAAGAGCTTGGAAGATGCATTGATACAGCGTGTGATGGTAACACCTGAAGAGGTTATTACAAGAACTCTCGATCCTCTTGCTGCAGTTCTTAGCAGGGATGCCTTAGCTAAAACCATTTATTCCCGCTTATTTGATTGGTAAAGGGTCTACCTTCACAATGCTCTGTGTGTGTATATGTGGAGTTGCAGTTTGTAATTTTTATCATCATGAAGAATAAAATAAAGAGAACTAAAATATTTTTGTCCACTAAACCGGTGCTTGTTCTCAACCACATTTGCAAATATTTCAGATTTTAACAACTTACTTATTTTGCTGCAGGCTTGTGGATAAAATTAACAATTCTATTGGGCAAGATCCAAACTCAAAATCGTTGATTGGAGTTCTTGATATATATGGTTTTGAAAGTTTCAAGTTCAATAGGTAAGCCTTTGATTTTCAAATATTATTTGCTATATTGTTGTATTTTTCCATACAGCTACAGCTGACTGTTTGTCATATTATGTAGTTTTGAGCAGTTCTGTATCAACTTTACAAATGAAAAACTTCAACAGCATTTCAATCAGGTTTAGAATTTTTTTGACATAATCCTCGGTCACTCATTTGCATTATATACCTTGCTGTGTTTTAATATATGATGATTGTCAACTTGTTATTATTTGCAGCATGTATTTAAAATGGAACAAGAAGAATATACAAAAGAAGAAATCAACTGGAGCTACATAGAATTTGTTGATAACCAAGATGTGTTGGATCTGATTGAGAAGGTCTTTTACTTTTTCTTGACATTGTGTTTCATTTCTATAATTTTCATTTGTTTGAATGATATTATGCTTGACAGGGCACTGAATAATCCGTGGATCTGTGTCCAATTGCAATATATTCTTTCATCCATTTATGCCTTGTCCCATTCTCTATTTTATCTCTTATAGTGTTTACTGTCTTGTACAATTGTTTGCAGAAACCTGGGGGTATCATAGCACTTCTTGATGAAGCCTGGTATGTAGCTAGTATTTGATTCTATGATTTGAAAAAAAAATTGTTTGGCTGGAGACTCATGTACTTATAATTGCTTCTTACAGCATGTTTCCTAAATCTACACATGAAACATTTGCTCAGAAATTGTACCAGACATTTAAAAACAACAAGCGCTTCATCAAGCCTAAGCTTTCTCGTACTAGCTTTACCATATCTCACTATGCAGGGGAGGTAAAACAGTTCGTCTTTATATTTTTTGTTCAATTTTCTTAAACTTCAATCGATTCTGAAATACTTATTTCCTTTTCTCCTTCCAGGTGATGTATTTGGCTGATCAGTTCCTAGACAAAAACAAAGATTATGTAGTGGCAGAACATCAGGATCTTTTGACAGCTTCCAAATGCCCTTTTGCAGCTAGCCTATTTCCTCCACTTCCAGAGGAATCTTCAAAGTCATCTAAATTTTCTTCCATTGGGTCACGTTTTAAGGTACGAGATGATTTACTTTCTTCTCAGTTTTCCTAGATTGAATGAAGTGACTTGTTGTAATCAATGAACTTATTTTCTGAAAATAAGAGCCCAATGGTGGCACCTACTTGTTGATTATGGAACAAATTTATGATCAATGGCAATGCAACGGTGATAAAATAACCATATCAACTTGACATGCTGCAACTGAAAGTTAATAGAGAAATAACCACTTTGTGAAATCCTCAATAATGTAGCATGCCAATCATTTTGAGGAACACTAAAGTACTGCTAGATAGATGTGCACCAAACCTGAAGTATGATGGTGCTCTTTGTCTCACCATGGCTGTAAGATTCACTATTAATGCATTTAAATTGCATGCTTGCTAGTTTTTAATAAATCTAGTGCTGTTATACTTTTACTCAATTTTTTTAGATATAATATGTTTTAAACACTGCAGCTACAACTCCAATCTTTGATGGAGACCTTGAATTCTACAGAGCCTCACTATATCAGATGTGTGAAGCCAAACAATTTACTAAAGCCTGCAATATTTGAGAATGCTAATATTATCCAGCAACTACGCTGTGGTGTAAGTATAATCAGGCTATATATTTTATGTAATTCTTTGTTTGACGTGCTTCATTTATTTTTTCAAATGAACAAGTTTAACCATTATGTGCTGCAATACTAACCATTAAAGTAATTGTGAAATTTATTTTTCATTTAGGGTGTTCTTGAGGCAATTAGGATTAGCTGTGCTGGGTATCCTACAAGGCGGACATTTTATGAGTTTCTTCTCCGTTTTGGCGTTCTTGCTCCAGAAGTTTTGGAAGGAAAGTAAGTCATAATTTGAAGTAACAAAAAAAAATTCTTCATACCTCTTGCTTTAGCACTTCCTTTTCCTTCCATGCAGTTCATTATTTTTCTGTGTTTCCTGTTGTCTTTTTCCTATACAGCCATGATGACAAGGTTGCTTGCCAAATGATTTTGGATAAAATGGGATTGAAAGGTTATCAGGTAATGATATTATCTCTTTTAATTCATCATCCTTGAATCTTTCTGCAGCAGGGATATAATTTGCCATACCTATCCCGGGCATTGTGATAAGACTGGTGGAGAGGGATAAAATGTATGAAGGGATGAACAGAGGGTTATTGAGCTTCAAAGCTTACAATGGTGTTCAGTTGAAATTTTAGGTGGCCTATGCAAAATAGGATTGCAATTAGTATTTAAGTTATGTTAGGTGTTCCAGGGAGAGATGACCAGGAAGTGATTGCTGATTACCATCACATTTGTACATGTCCTGTCATTAACACATTATGGGATAGGCAGTGTATGATGCCCAGATGAAATGTCCCATTCTCATCAGCATGGGATTTAGGAGTTTCACTGGAATCTCTGAATCCTTAAAAATGATAACTACCGTGAAATACTTACAATCTGCATGTGTATGTGTGGAAACCTGTTAGTAAAAGTCCCCAAATTCTTGTTTATGTTATGTTTCTTGGTATTTCCTGGATGCTGTCAATCTGTACATTGTCTTTGTCTATATTGCATCTTGCCAGTGGAATTTACAAGTTATCTTACCATGTTCAACATGACTGGTTTTGCAGATAGGCAAGACAAAAGTCTTTCTCAGAGCAGGTCAGATGGCTGAACTGGATGCAAGAAGAACAGAGGTACTTGGAAACGCAGCTAGAACCATACAAAGGCAAATCCGCACGTATATTGCACGCAAAGAGTTCATTTCATTGCGTCGGGCTGCCTTCCATTTACAATCTCATTGCCGAGGTATCCTCTTAACTTCCTTTGAAACCAAACTTGTTTGTAACTGGCTTCTGATATTATTTACTGTGTTCATTTGTTGTACATTAAGTAGTGACAACATAGTCCAGTGACAGACTGTAGACACATGTACCCAGGTTCATTCATGTTTGAATTTGGATTAAAATCACCAGATGTCCCTGTACCATACGATTTGGTCAAATTAACCCATCTTTATAAAAAGGCTATAACTGACCCTTCTACCTCATGAATTGGAGCATTTTAGACTTAGTGATGTCAATTGACCAATTGCTGGTGTGCATGTGTTTCTTTTTATTTCTTGCAAGTTTTATTGCATCTGTACAGAAACAGTTGTGTGCACATGCACATATAAGACAGGTGAGTTATGAAATCACATATAAAATCATCCATGATGCATAAAGTTTAAATGGTTCGTGAGTAAATATTTTTCTATCCAATCACCCTAAATGTATTGTTTATAAGGTTACTTTTTACACATAGTATATTGGTTGCCATGACTGCACATCTTCAATTTCCACCGCTGTTTTTAGCCACAAAAATCCTGATGAAGCTACACCCTTGTTTTTTGCCATTAATATTAGGTGTATCGGCCCGCAAGCTATACGAGGGGTTGCGGCAAGAAGCAGCAGCTTTAAAAATTCAGAAGAATTTCAGGCGACACACTGCCAGGAAAGCCTACTTGACTCTATGTTTGTCAGCGATCTCTTTGCAGACAGGCTTAAGGGCAATGACTGCTCGCAATGAATTCCGATTCAGAAAGCAAACTAAAGCTGCGATTATTATCCAGGTCCCATCCTCACACCTCTTGCAATCACATTCTCCTATAGTATATAAACACAGCTGTTCAACTCTTAAAGAATGCTGGCCATAAATTTCTGTTATTATACTTGGAATCAAGTTGACTTTTATTCTTTTTAATTTGAAACTGAGTTTACTACTTTGATGATTTTCTTGGTGTCTATCAGGCAAAATTGCGTCACCACATAGCATATTCTTATTACAAGAGACTTCAGAAGGCTGCATTAGTTTCTCAATGTGGTTGGAGGCAAAGGGTTGCCCGTAGAGAGCTTAGGAAGCTCAAAATGGTTAAATCAAATTCCTTATGTTTTTTCTTTTTAAAATACTTTTAAGGTGACTAGTGTTATTTTAGAGGGAAAGATTCAGATAATACTAATTAATATAAGTTTTCAGGCTGCAAAGGAAACAGGGGCCCTTAAAGAAGCAAAAGACAAATTAGAAAAGCGTGTAGAAGAATTAACATGGCGATTGCAGTTAGAGAAGAGATTGAGGGTACTGTATTTTCTTTGATATCAGTGCTGGCAATACAAACTGCACTGGGCACAATTTCATCTGGTGTTCATTTGAATTGCAGGCTGATCTGGAAGAGGAAAAGGCACAAGAAATTGCCAAGTTACAAGATGCTTTGCGTGAGATGCAAATCCAAGTTGAAGATGCAAATGCCAGAGTAATCAAAGAACGAGAGGAAGCTCAGAAAGCAATTGAAGAAGCACCTCCAATTATTAAGGAGACCCCTGTAATAGTTCAAGACACAGAAAAGGTTGAATCATTAACAGCTGAGGTAGAAAGTTTGAAGGTAAGCTCTTTAATATGGATGATCATGGTAGCTTTTTCCCCAATGTATATATGTATCTTTTCTTATCATTTGCATGCATCTTATAAGAAGACTATCAGGTGGTTATTCCCTTTACTACTGGCAATGATGAGAACTTCTTCCTATTACATGACTGATGACTGCAAAGTGAACTTCAAAAACCATGTGTTATTGTAGAAATCCCTCCCTTGAAACTAATTAATCTTTTCAGCTTGTTGCTTGAAATACTCCTGCATGTAAATGTTTCCTGGGATCTTTTTGTGGATTTTTTTGGAGTTTGTGCATCTTCCTATGCAGTATGTTTGCATGTGTCATCAGCTCTTCACTGTTATGTAGATCAACCTTGACCTGCAAGAAACTGCAGGCTGGCACATGCTAATAGGACTACCTAATTTTTCTCAAACACCTTCCTTTTTATATTTATAACATTTTGAAATAGTGAGACTTTAGACCTATCCATCCCTGTTACCAACTTTTCTGATAAAATTTGTATGTGTTCACTGAATTTAACAAAGCACATGGGTTTGACTGTGTTCGAAATTTGACAGATGAACCTGTTTTGTGTGGATATTTTAACTTTTTATGATAAAACAATTTTTAAAACATTAATGATAGCTAGAACATTGCTTTTGTGGATGCTATTGGGACCTGAATAAATTTCTGCAACCGTTCAGGCTTTGCTGCTCTCAGAAAGACAGGCAGCAGAAGAGGCAAGGAAAGCTCATGCAGATGGTGAGGCTAGAAACTCAGAATTGGCTAAGAAACTAGAAGACGCAGCGAAAAAAATGGATCAGCTTCAGGAATCAGTCCAGAGGTTTGTGAATGCATCATGGAGTGGAACTGGTTGGATATTAGTACTTATGCCATATGATAGAATTGTATGTATGCCATTGATGATCAGCTTATCCCTGATTAAATTAATGCAATCCTTCCGTTTTCTTGTCTGCCTACTTGACATCAGCCTTCATAACTTTACCCTTGTAATGCGATACTTGTGTTTGCAAGTGGGTACTTTTCTCATAGCTTATAGTCATCCATTTGATTTTACCTGTGTCCGCGCTTTGGATGCACACATGTTCCCCCCTCCTCTCCCTCTCTCTAGATTTTTTTTTTTTGCTTTATACATTAAAGGTTCATTTATATTGCAGGCTGGAGGAGAAACTTTCCAACTCAGAGTCAGAGAATCAAGTGCTTCGTCAACAGGCACTGACTATGTCACCAACAGGGAAATCTTTGTCTGCACGACCAAAATCAATGATTATCCAGGTGGAAATGGAATTTTCATCTGTTCTTTGTCATAACATTGTGATCTAAAGGGTTCTAGAATTTCATGTTATTTATTAAATTGCAGAGGACTCCTGTGAATGGGAATGTTGCAAATGGAGAGGTGAAGGTGGCATCGGTGAGGGGGATATTTTTTTTTTGATAGATCAGCTACTGTAATGTATTCAGATTAAGGCTTTGTTTCTAAATTCTTTCTCTGTGGACTCCATATCTCAGGACATAATTCTTGCTGCATCAAATGCTCGTGAACCAGAATCTGAGGAAAAACCACAGAAATCTCTCAATGAAAAGCAGCAGGTAAGTGGCTTTTGGCAAGTAAAGCACTCATTTTATTGATTTCTTAATCCAGTAATGATGTAGTAAACAACATTAATGAGAGATGGTAAAATGCATTTTTTTGTTCCATCGAGGACCAAGGGTCATAATCTTTGATACCTCTAAGATCTTAACCTCTTGCTAATTCTTTTCTTGCCATCTGCATTTTTGATTCAGGAGAACCAGGACCTGCTGATCAAATGTGTATCACAGAACTTGGGATTCTCCGGGGGGAAACCAGTTGCAGCCTGTGTCATATACAAATGTCTTCTTCACTGGAGGTCATTTGAAGTTGAAAGGACAACTGTTTTTGATCGTATCATTCAGACAATAGCTTCTTCCATTGAGGTAAAGTATCATCTTTTGGGTGTTCAAATATGAGATTGCCCTTTCTTTTATACAAAATCACAATATATTGCCTTCTGATTTTGCTTTCACCTCAAACTAGTTGTAAACTGACTAGATAGGACTGATGTTGGCTACCTGTTTATCTTATCGAAGGTCCCTGATAACAATGATGTCTTAGCCTACTGGTTATCTAATTCATCCACATTGCTGCTGCTGCTGCAACACACACTCAAAGCAAGTGGTGCTGCTAGCTTGACACCACAAAGACGGAGAACATCATCTGCTTCTCTCTTTGGGAGAATGTCTCAAGTAAATTCGTGTTTTATAGAAGTGTCTTGCATCTTCTTGTCATTTTTTTTCTTTTTTCTAATTGTTCTTGTTATTCAGGGGCTAAGGGCATCTCCTCAGAGTTCTGGACTTTCATTTCTTAACAGTCGGGGGCTTAGTAGACTGGATGACTTGCGACAGGTTGAGGCTAAGTATCCAGCATTACTTTTCAAGCAGCAACTTACAGCCTTCCTTGAGAAGATATATGGAATGATACGAGACAATCTGAAGAAAGAAATCTCCCCACTGCTTGGGTTATGCATTCAGGTTGTTTCTAAGCTACTTCAGTAAGCATGATTCAATAGTTACTACTCTTGGTAGCTTTTTAAAAAAATTAAGCTTTTTCCACATGCCCTGGGATGTAGACAGGGAGTGCCCACATCCTGAAAGAGTGGATGACTGACCAAAGCGGGCAACCTGTGTTTGTGTGCTAATGAAATTTTTTTTGGGTACAATGTGCTTATGCAAGTTATATATATTTCAAACATTGTACAGGCACCAAGGACTTCCAGGGCAAGTTTAGTGAAAGGTCGCTCTCAAGCTAATGCTGTTGCTCAGCAAGCTTTAATTGCTCATTGGCAAAGCATCGTCAAAAGCTTAAATAGCTACTTGAAGACAATGAAAGCGAACAATGTGAGTTACAATTCTATAGAGGATGTAATAACAACTATGGAACTGTTTTCTTGGAAAGGTATCATTCACATTGATAATCTGTTTTTCAGGTACCTCCCTTCTTAGTGCGTAAAGTGTTCACTCAAATATTCTCTTTCATCAATGTTCAGTTGTTCAACAGGTAAATACATTCAAAACTCACCCCCTCTCCCTCTCTTCCCATGAAAATTATGTAATGCCTTGCTTTATGCGCACCTGCAGTCTTCTTTTACGGCGCGAGTGTTGCTCATTCAGTAATGGAGAATATGTAAAAGCTGGTTTGGCTGAATTAGAACAGTGGTGCTATGAGG
>Ga0307518_10001911_pt1 | contig 15411 bp, 13 predicted proteins | sample 25_EM_MG_FD_203889 | JGI IMG/M metagenome (GOLD analysis project Ga0307518, IMG submission 203889) | Populus trichocarpa ectomycorrhiza microbial communities from riparian zone in the Pacific Northwest, United States - 25_EM | ecosystem: Host-associated > Plants > Roots > Unclassified | place...
CCGGGTATATATACTGTAACGCAGACGCATTGGAACGCACATCTTCACAAGGGTTCTTTACATAACTTGTGAATTGGCGACTGAACCTTTTCCTTTGACTGCAGTTTGCGAAAACCTTGTCAATAACCAAAAATTACTTGTGAGCCGCGTTGCAATTTGATTCAAATGGTAATGGGTACGCATGGTCTCTGTCGAAATTGTGAGCCCCCTCTAATAGGTGTGGACCAGACCATGGCGCAAATGGAAGCTTTCGAATGACAAAGTGAGCAGGAAAAGGGAGCGCAGGTGAGCCTCGAGGCTTACAGGCACAGTCCAGAGTACACATGGCGTACAGCTCTATCCCCTTATAAGATCGCCACCATTCAAGGTTTTACGGAGTGGGAAGAATGGAAGCTTGGAACAGGTGTTGATGAGATTTGAAGGCCTTGTGTTCCGTTGCAGTACGCAACCTCAGTTCCAACTTCCCCCAACCTGCCCCTCAGACTCTATCCTGAGTAGATGGGTCATCCTTGGATAGAAACACTCAAGCGTTATATTTTCTCTCCCTCGCCTGGAGTAGCGATTCCTCAGAGGGAGACACAATGCAATTCCCTTCCCCCTCCTTCAATCGCCACCGTGCACTCCTCACCAGAACAAGACACCGCGTTAATAACCTGTCCCAATCCTGTAAGGAATTCCTCATCCAGTCACAGAGGTACCGTGCTTGTGTCTGAAACATCGTCAAGTAGGTGAGTATGGGTTATTTGAATGAATATTACCGCCAACTTAGCCCCGCCAGTGGGGAAACAGCTCCTTCGCTACCACCACTTCCACCGAGTAACAGGTCTGCTGCCAGGATAGATATGGCATCGCCCAAATTTTGCTGGAGACTCGTGGATGCGCGGGCATTCGTGTATACAGGCGCAATTCGACTCGTTCTTGTCGAAAGCATCAGCGATTTCGACGTCACTGCCATTTCCTATACCTGGACAGCTGGAATCAAACGGTGGAGAGATCACATATGCAAGGAAAAGGGCCGTACGTATGAGGAAAGAGTCTTGCGTGGCTCACGAAACCTGTCGACATCCACAGGCGGATCGGATGATAATGACATTGCAGAGGCGCAGCTCTTTTTCACCATCGTCGCCTTCTTCGTTCTCTCCAGAGGAAAGAAACTTTTTTGGATGGACATCCTATGCATCAATCAAGACGAGCAGAAGGAAAAGGAGTTTTTTGTTCCCCAAATGGGTTACCTGTATCGCAGCGCATCCGAGACGCATGCATATCCATTTGGCGCCGAAATTTTATCCACCGTATTCAGCGACAAACTATATTTTCCTGTCTGGGATACAAGGGCATGGACGGTGCAGGAGCAGATCCTTTCGCGTAACACTTGGCTCTGCTATGCGTTCCAAGGAGATGTTCGGAGGGAACTGAGGGAAGGGGCTCACTCCGCGCTGCAGTCGGCCCAACCCATGCTGCCGTCTGGCCCGGAACACGCCATTAACCTGCACACACCAGTGTTAAACAAATATCGGTACGACGGAATCTACATGCTCGAAATGACGAGCACTGTCACGTGCTTCATGGAAAAGGAGTCATCGACAGGTAATTTTTCTGCGGCAGCATACATGCTCAGGAATATCTTCGGGAGCCAGTTTATCAGAAACTTTGGACGTATGTCAAGATATAAAGCCCTTTATGCAGTGAAGAACTCCTCGGAGGCGGGTATCTTGGAGATCGCAAGGATATCTATGGCCACCGTGGCCGAGCGGCGAGCCACGGTGGAAGAGGATATGATATATTGTGTGCTCGGTACGCTGGATCTCGATGGCTTTCCTGTCGAATACAATATTGGGTTCCAGGAAGCGAGGTTACGGGTATTTGAGGCGCTTGAGCCGAAGATACTCGCTCATGTTATTGGAACCAACTGGGCAAGCATATCTAGCACAAATAACAAAGACTCTGCTCTTCCCCCAGTTGTTGGTTCCACATCTATCGCTGGCATCCTGTCCTTAAGGTCATCTATCCTTCATTGCCAGTACAGGAGGGAGGTTGGTACCAAGATGATTTGTCGACGAGAGAAGCTTCGTATCTGGCAAGCGTTGGAAATCGAGCCTTTTGGAGGGAGTTGGGGTGTCCTGCAAGCAACATTTGGGAGTAACCAACTCTTGGTGATGCAGGGTGTGTCTGTTTTCGATACGCCCAAGTACGCTTCTGTCCCTAGAGAAGCCATACCTCGTGATGACACAAAGGCGATCCTCGTCGACATGGCCACTTTTGGCATTAACTCGTACGAAGAGGCCTCAAAGATTGACAGAGTGGTTGAGTTTGTGGAGATCGGGGTGTGCCACACTCTAGCTTTTATAGCGGACCTGCCACCAGAGTTCTCGATGAAGACGGCTTTACTGGCCCTGTGCTGCGAGGAAATGACATCGGGAGCTCTGCTGAACAAAGGAACAGTACTGATACTTGATGCATCCGCGTTTTCCACAGACCATTGCGATACAGTGATCGAGTAAGGTATCAGAGGGTACACAAATACGCACTTGAAAAATTCCGACGTCGCGCTTTGTTTGTTTTGCTTTTGTTTGGGTCCAGGTCCGCTCCCGCTCTGAATACTGTGACTAAGTGCATACCATTTATCTCTCTAAAAGTCGAGTCATCATGGGTAGGGGAAGTCTGCACCATTATCCTATTTTAGACCCCTTCCCAGCATCTTGAGGTAGGTGCTCCGCTATGTCCTGCTTGACTTGCTTGCTTACTAGGGGGATAAAAAAAATCTGATAAACAACACTACATACGCCGCAATCAACAAATTTGATGCGTAACGTCGGTCGAGTCACCAACATCTGCACAACACAACAAGCGGGACGGCTGTTTGACAGTCTCTTGTACTTGACGGAGCCCTCTCATTGGCCAACGGGCGTCTAACCGAGCGGAAAAGTTGTCTTACAGCATGTCCTTCCAAACGGAGGTTGACATTTCATGCCCATTCCTTCAGGTAAATTTGCAGATGAACTTCTGTTGATGCAACCACTGTACAATATAACTGATAGCGCTCGAGCTTTCATCTCACGGAACGTCAGGGATTCTAACGACTCCCAGTGGTCTGCTGGGCATGAGCCATTCGACTCATTCGTGGATGGTTGGTCCTCGGAAACGACGTAAAAATATGAGAATCAGGGGGCTGCGATCGCAGAAATTGGTCCTCTCCGATGGGCCTCGAGTAAGCGAAGTTAGGGTTACTGGAACCATAGGAATGTGAATCCTGTCAGCTCCCTCGTCTCAGAGCGCTAAGTGTTTGTGGTGTGAGCGCAGGTGGTATTCACTGCATTCCCTTCCACAAACACTTAGCGCTCTGCCCTGCTCGGGTATTGCTACCTGTGATGGGTCATGAGTGAGGGTACCTAGTACGGTCACTATGGGTCGCGATCCAGGTACCCGTGGCCGCAGGTCTGATACTTTGTGGTACCTTAAGCCAGCCGCACTGTGTACTATCGGTGCCTCGCACTCACAATTGATGATCACTCAGTTAAAGCTATGTTTTCTACGAATGAATATACTGTACATAGTTACATAAAACAAAAATTATGTATCGAAAGGTGTCGTTGTCATTATTGTCTGACCGTGCGCCGGGTCGTTATCGTGCTGTGGTAGTCGTCGTCGTCGGGGTGCCGGTCTGATAGTCATCGTCTTCCTCGAGGCACAGGCGCTGCTGGTGGTCGCCGTATTGCATGGTCGGGTCCGTTGTGGTGGTGGTGGTTGCCATGTCGTCTTTGGCTGGTGCTGGTCGCGGGGTACTGGGCGTGATGCCCGTCTGTCGCTGTACATGGTGGAGCTGGAGGTCACCGTGCCTGGTGGTCGTGGTGGTGCGGTCTGGTTGACGTGAGGGACAACCAGAATATATGAGTTTTAGTGACGACAGCAAAGGCGGGAGCGTCAGCGGTCCGAAAGAATAAAGAAAAAACTTGAGGAAAGGTCTGTGATTCTTTGGATAGGAGGGAACTCACCCATACGAATGAGGTTGTTGAGATCCAGGCCTTTCAGAGAGGGTGAGTTTTCTGGTCTTATGAAAGAGAGATATTGGATACCCGATGGCTGTAATCGCGAGGCACTTTCATGCACGGTCATGATATCATACTCACCATTGATCATATATTTGAGACAGCTTGGATGGAATAAGCCCATTGGCGTAACTTATAAAACGACACGTACTCGTTTCTTGGCTTTCTTGAGACCCATGGCCCCATCGCCTTGATAACTCATGGTGGAATGGTGTAAGAGAACGATCTAACAGTATGATTACCGGATTTGCGCGGGAAAGAGCTGCTTTTCGTTCAGTGCAATGCGGTCAAACTAGGTTTCACTGAAGTTGACGAAGCAGTTCCGATAGTGGAGGCCCTATGTGAACAGGCCTAACAATTGGCGCGTGCATTCTCGGCGACACAGCAAGCGGTTTCGAAGATGAGACACTGATAGGAAATAGATCCGAAGTCATGATCGTTCTGAAATTGTTCTGAAGGAACCCAACATGCGAACTGAGACGAGATAATTTTGTAGTCGGACAGTGAGGTGGCGCCCCCCTTCCAAAACGGCTTTCTCAGAATGTAGTAGTAAAATCTGCAAGCTAAAGAGACCGGTCTTCCGATCTCGGGAGGGAGGGCATTGCGACATGATGGATAAGAAAGAGGCGGTGTGGAGAGGCGACAGGCGCGATGATGTTCCTGTCCATCTGATTCTCCCATTCCCATCTTCACGAGATAGACTGCAAGAGCCCGGAAACGTATTTGGGATTTAGAATGCGTCAATCAGAGTGTTATGTAGTGTTGACCTTGGCACCATAGATGGTGGGACGCGTTTACGCACTAGATCATATATGCGCCCTTTATCTTTACCATTACCTGGTAAAGGAATGCGAACAATGTCTTGGGTAAAAGCGGTTCAGGTGCATCACAGATGAACGCCGGCCGTTGTGATGGGAAATGGGAAAACCGCCACATGGCCCTTGAGTGTCCGTGCGCACCTTTTGCTACAATTTATTGAAGAGCGAGACGTGGTTGTTGTGGGAATCGCCTCCGCGTCATTGAGACTGCTGAAGCAGTGGAAGTCGAAACCATCAAAATCCAATCAGCAATACCGAGAAATTGAGGGGAGGTCTTCGGAACCTCCCGTGCCAAGAGTACGATTGCATCGACGAATAAACCGGAGCCAAAATAGGCGTGAAAGAGCCCAACTTGTAGACATTTTCCGGTGGTCTGCGCTCGAGTTGTATCGAATGCACTAGTCCCGGGACGGGGTTGAAGAGACGTAGCCTGCGTATGCAGGACAATCTTGATGACGTTTCATTTGCCCACAAGCGGGTTGAGGATGTAGCACAGAACAGTCCGAACACCGAAACTTTGCAACGATGCCAACTTTAATCTAGGCGGTAGCTGGAAAGACTGGCGTGAAGGCGGAGCATCGTTGTTGGAATCGGTGGCCATCATGACATGACACAAGCCCGCCGTTGCAATGCCATGAGAACTCGCTAAGCTCTATCTCCCTGCAGTACCAGATGAACCATGCAACCGTGGGCATAGTCGGCCCCTCGCATAACACATGCATATCTTGAAACCATAAGTCGGCCTGGTAAAACATCAACCGTCGCCACATCTCCACATACTAATCGTGACGCACCTAGCCACTCCTAGAATCCCCAGCATGAACTTGGTGTGAATGAGGCAAGTGGGCTGTTGACGGATGATTAAGCTATTACAACGAAGAGCCGGAAAGGCACCGCCTTGGTCAGCTGTTGTCCGAGTCCCAGACATCGCTAGTCGCAGACTATCAATCAGCAAGGCAACCTCTGATCAGTGACTGAAACCTGTGTGTTTTTGATTACATTTCCACGTCACGCACGCACTCGGGTATTTTCCCCACAAAGCCCTGCAGCCCGAGCCGTACGACACTCACACTGGTTTGCACGGGCCCCGTACTACATAGGGTGGCCCGGTATGGTCTGCGTCTATGATCCGTTGAGGCAGTGTGTTGAGTGGATATTGATGTCGGACCAAGTGCAATAGAGGTGCGCAGTGGTAGAGGAACGGTAACCTGGCGCGAATTCGTTGATGGCAGCAAGTGAGAGGGTTTACCTAGGACGGTCGTATGAGGTCTTGATCCGTGTGGGTACGGCACTATGTGAATGGGCAATTCCAACAAGGAGTCGTTGCTTGGTCTGACTCGTTAGGGATTCCGAGATGCTTCTGACGTGGTCGAGTAGCAGAACACAGCACCCCAGAGTCTAGTGTGAGTGATGCACCGAATGACGTCGTCTGAATCCCCTCCACCGGTTCCGGAACTTTCCCTTTTCGGCACATGTTTCCGGCAGTTTCCATGGGAAATTTTGTTTAGATCATCATCTCCATCGATTCCTCCCAACTGGTATCATCACCGAAACCCACACTCAACGCAACGACTTTTGTCGACCTACATTACCTAGTCGACCCTAAAAGCAAGAAAAGCTACAGTAACCATCATGTCGTAAGTCTCTGATCTCTCTTGTCTGTCCCAGCGCTCGATGGTGGTCAAACAGGGCTGAGGACACATTGCAAGACATTCCCGACGGCGAGATCGAGTCCAACTGGGACCAGATCGTAGACAAGTACGTGACTGCGTGTACCTCTTCTCGTACGTATTCGAGATTGATCTGGTTTCCACTAGCTTCGACAACATGGATTTGAAGCCAGAGCTTCTGCGCGGTATTTATGCTTACGGGTGAAAAATTACCATTTCCCCTGATATATGTGAACCTCTGAATGCTAATAAATCGTCCTCATCATCTTCCTTAGTTTCGAGCGCCCGTCCGCTATCCAACAACGTGCCATCGTCCCCGTAATTAAAGGCCACGATGTCATCGCTCAGGCTCAATCCGGAACTGGCAAAACCGCTACTTTCTCGATATCCATTCTCCAAAAAATCGATATTAGCATCAAAGGATGTCAAGCTCTCATTCTTGCACCTACCCGTGAGCTTGCGCAGCAGATCCAAAAGGTCGTCATCGCCCTTGGCGACTATATGAATATCGACTGTCATGCCTGTGTTGGAGGCACCGCCGTGCGCGAGGATATGGCAAAACTTCAGGAAGGCGCGCAGGTCGTCGTCGGTACACCTGGACGGGTGTACGACATGATGAACCGAAGAGCTCTCCGCACTGACCACATCAAAATCTTCTGTCTCGACGAAGCAGACGAGATGTTGTCTCGCGGATTCAAAGACCAGATCTACGAGGTCTTCCAGCTCCTTCCCCAGGACACCCAGGTTGTCCTTCTGTCCGCCACCATGCCCGCCGAGGTTCTCGAAGTGACGAAGAAGTTCATGCGCGATCCCGTCCGTATTCTTGTGAAGAGGGATGAGTTGACGTTGGAAGGTATCAAGCAGTTCTACATTGCAGTCGAGAAGGAGGACTGGAAGCTTGATACCCTTTGCGATCTGTACGAGACTGTGACGATTACTCAGGCAGTCATCTTCTGTAACACGAGACGGAAGGTTGATTGGCTGACAGAGAAGATGCACTCCCGTGAGTTCACGGTATCAGCTATGGTAGGTGACAGTGCGGCACAGATTTCCTTGATTGATGTCTATTTTACACATTTTTAGCACGGAGATATGGAGCAGAAACAGCGGGAGGTTTTGATGAAGGAGTTCCGATCTGGATCATCTCGTGTCCTCATCACCACAGATCTCCTAGCTCGTGGAATTGACGTCCAGCAAGTGTCCCTTGTTATCAACTATGATCTCCCCAGCAATCGAGAGAACTACATTCACCGCATTGGCCGTGGAGGACGATTCGGCCGTAAAGGTGTTGCCATCAACTTCGTTACCACCGAAGATGTGAGGATGCTGAGAGATATCGAACGTAAGTGTCTGGTTGTTTTATTGCGAATGCGTAGCTGGGCGGAACTGAGATGTATCTGGGTGTGTTTTTAATAGAATTCTACAACACGCAGATTGACGAGATGCCTCTGAACGTCGCGTGAGTACACCTTTTGATTCTGCAGTGAGGGATCCGATCGGTTGGCTGACAATGCGTTGCACAGTGATCTCATTTAGATCGATAATATTAGTATGCTTTTCTTTCTTCTTCCACGCTGCCATTACTCGTCGGTCTCGAAATCCTTTTCTTCATTTACGGTACCGTAAAAATTGTTCATGATCAGGTCGCTTTATGTAGCCCACTGCATCACCGTGATATATACAGCCTTTTCGACATGCCTGACCCTGGTGGGTTCACTACGGGAGACGTGTGAGATCAAATGAGCGTCAACTGGATCATTCCAGTGTCTGAGCATAGCCTTGCATGTGCCTCGAATGAGCAAGCATCCGTGGCCAGCCCGGGCCCCACAGGAAGGCTGTTCTCGCCTTAATCAACCCCGTCTTCTCGCTCACAGCTGGGAGCTCAGTGCCGCGCCCAGCGTCGGTAGCAGGCCCATTTGTTGACCCGTTTTACCGGTCGCACCATCACCGCCTCCCAACGACCAGCGTTTAGCACCTTCAGCCCGCAGTATTAGAGAACAGCCCAAAATACGACTTGCCTCACCTCGCCCACCCCTTCCCAGTCATCTCTCGGCGGGTGAACCTCTTACATTAAAGGGCTGTCTTGGTATTATCGTAGCCCAGGCCCTTGCTGCCCCTGCCCCTCGTATTTTCGACACCTCGTTACCGATCCTTCAGCCCGTCCGCCGCTGCGACCAGGTGCCTCAATCAAACAATCAGACAGCCTCGACAGCTCACCTGTACCACTGTCATTGGCCCCTTGACCATTGCCCCTCGACGCACCGCACGCGCACCCTCGTCAAAAAGGAACCATCGAGTGCATCATGGTGAGTTCCTTCAAATGCATCCCTCTTTCTGTCGTTTGCTCACTCTCCTCGCTCGATCCCTTAAAACCTCCCTTGCCTTTATTATTGCTCTCGTCACTGCTACCATGGACGTCCGTTTACTCGCGTACTACACCACCCAGCCCCGACTCGGAAGACTCAGTATATCGACCCACACACCCCATACTTCAGGCCACAATGCTGTCTCACTCCCCTCAGCAGCGCCTACACCCGCACCAGCGACCGCACCCGCGTCCCTATCCCTATCTACCCCGTCCATGCCTGGTATGCCTATCACTACCACGAGTACATGGCCCCCGACCTCACCCATCTCCCGAGACACACCCTACGCCCTCCGCGCACCCAGTGCCTCCGAGATCTTCCCCAGGCTATACGTCTCCGACCTCGCTTTCGCCGAAAACCCTGCACACCTCCGCTCCCTGGGCATCACCCACGTTCTCTCTGCCATGTGCGGCCACGTAGCCGTCCCTCGCAGCATCCTCGTGCAGCACCTGCAATGTGATCTCGAAGACCTACCCTTTGCGGAGCTCGTGGAGAAGCTTCCGGGAACGACCATGTTTCTCCGCGATGCGCTACGCGACCCTGCAGCGCGCGTGCTTGTCCATTGTGTAGAGGGCGTCAGCAGGAGTACGTCTGTCGTGTGTGCGTATCTTATTGCCGAGTATGGGTATTCCCCTTCGCAGGCGATTCAGTATGTCAAGTCGAGGAGGCGGTCTGCAGAGCCCAACTTTGGGTTTGTGCAGCAGCTGCATGAATACGCCGAGAAGCTGCGACGGTGACCGGTGCACAACGATGCGTGGAGGAGGGCAGGCACACCGGCACCTTACCATACCGTTAGCATACCACACCATACTCTCATCCCCGTGATCTCCATTTCACACTCACGCACACCACCTCCCCCTCTTTTTTCCTACACAGCACAAAAGCTGTGAGAGACACCCATGACCTTGGTTATGAAGCGGCGACCAGGAGTTTTCCTAGCCAGCCGCAGTAACTGGATCATGGATGGCGTCATCTTTTACCTTCCTATTCTGCTCCTTCCCTTTTTTTTTTATTCGCAGCTTCGGACACCCCCACAGTTGGCACGAGGAGGAGCTAGATCCCACGGGCAATATTGGCGAATTTCATTATACGAAACATATGTATTATTCCTGCCACCTTATACCCTCAGCATGCACGCACGAACGATATTTATATGCCCGCAATTGTAATAATGATCTTCCTAGTCCGAGAACGAGTTTACGTACACTATAATTTACAGGAAATACCAGTACACTAATAATGGCTCCACCTAGAGTAATATTTAGACAGCACGCTATGTATGCATGCATAAGCATGGACTCAGATCCTCGTCTGCCGAACGAGCCTGAAATCATGAGCAGCATCCTCGTCTGCTTGATCCCCCTTCACTCGATACCACGCCACCGTCAGAAGGTTTTGATAGTTTGACTCCAGGTGACTATGATCATAATGAAATCGATGAGATGGACGGCCAGACGACGGGGTTGATGACGATAATAGATGATGGGGATGCATAGATAGGTTAGGTGGAGGTGATGGGGGCAGTTCAGGTCAGAATTCCGAAATAGAAGGAATAATAGGAGCGACGGATGTAAATAGGGACAACATACCCTATTATCGTCGAACACGCCTCGTTTAATCTTGTCTAGGATATCACGAGAAGCCTCCTCGAACGCCCAATCCACGTTTCGGCCCGATTTAGCGCTTGCCTCTACAAACAATAGTCCCTCTTCCTTTGCCCATAGTTGACCTTCCTCCGTCGGAACTTGCCTGCGTTTGAGGGTCGAGTTCGATTGTCTGTCGGCTGTGCCATCGTCGCATAAGTCCACTTTGTTACCCACGAGTATGCATGTTAGATGTGGGTCTGCGAACTCTCGCACGTCTGCTAGCCACGAACGTGCATTGAGGAAACCTGCAGATTTGAAACACCCATCAGTGGGTGGCGATAGTGGTGGTGGGTGGCAGTAATAATGGCGGAAGGAGTGGTAAAGGAGTGGAGTAAGGGCGGCGCGAATACAACGGAAAAAAAAAAAGCACGCACTTGCACGATTGGTCACATCATACACAAGCAGACACCCCGCGGCGCCACGGTAGTATGAACGTGTGATTGATCTGAACTTTTCAGAGCCAGCGGTGTCCCAGCCTGATCAAGTTACACGGAGAGAGGAACGCGGTGAGATACGGAAAGACGTTTGTGGATAGGGGCAGGGATGGAACAAGAGAAGTTCATGGGGCGCTGCATGTCAGTGGCTGTTTTGTGGCAGGCAAAAGATATGAACAAGAACGGAAAGTAGGGGACGAACATTGTAGCTTGATTACTTTCCCCTGTTCGGGTATCTCTATCAACTTGGAGCCAAACTCCACACCTAGCTGGTCATGGGTGGATAGCACCAGACAGCGTGTTAGGGTGGTGCAATATGCATAGGTTGAAATGTACACACCGTTGGATCTGGGCTCGTGAGAAAGCGATGATCCGTCAATTGGACGAGCAGTGACGATTTGCCAACTGCCGCATCGCCTGTGTTGCATGAGTTTCATGTGACTGCTACACTGAATGCTACAGCACCTGTGATGATGAATTTGAGTACATAGTGCCATGTAATACTTGCCATCGTCGTTCTGGCAGAGAGAAAGGGAGCCAAGTGCCGCATGCCGAACCGTGCGACCCCTCCGCAGAGGGTCACAGCTTAACGGACATTTTCGGAAACCGACTTGTTTGTCGTCGTCCACCATAATGAGCACTGCAACTTGGCGCAACTTTTTCACGTTTGTTTGCTGGCTATTCCATCCTATCATTGCTGATATTTTCTCTCGCATTCAGATACAACAAGTATTCTCAGATCACAGCCCGGGCGGTCCGTCAGTCTTTGAAAGAGAACGAACGGGTGCAGGCTGAAAAACGGGGCATCACAGCGCTGCGGTACCAAAAGTGGGAGAATGGAGTGGGCGGTTCACAGGTATGTACTAGTTGCTTACTGATCGTCATTCGTGTGTCTCATTCGTTTGCGCGTTTCAGGTATACCTAAATCCGCAGGAAGACAAGGCGCCTGGCAAAGCTGCAGTATAGACAAATCCTACACAAACATGGCTCCATTCAATTGTTTATAGATCTGTCTGAAATTGCCAACGACCTGTTTTCTGTGGACTTGATCACGCTTTGCTTGACTTATTTAAGCTTAAGCACCGATTCACAGCTGATGATGATCGCGTCCCATCTTCTTCAACTCGCTCGTGACGGTTTGTTGAGCAAACAGTTTGGTGCGTGTTCAAATTGCAAGGACTTCACGGCACATGGGAGTTACTGGTCTTGGAAAACTCTTGAATCCGCATACTCTCTATAGCCGCAATGTTCTCGAGCTTCTAGACGTAGTATTCGTGACTCAACGTTTATCATCCGCGCCAAGTCTGCAAACAACTACAGTCGACTCTCTTATAACCTATACCCTAGATAACCCATACTATCCTATACAACAGTTTCGGCACTCATGGTCAGTCGGCAGCTTCACAAAATATACAATTCTATGATTGTCCACACAACTACATTATATCTAGTGCATATTTAAGACTGCTGTGAGGTTGAATGAAGTTAATTGAAGAAGAAATGAGTGAGATAGTTAAAAGCTGGTTGTCATGCCCAAATGCTGAATTGTGTCACTCAAATGTCACCTGCTGACCAAGTGCCAGGGCTGAATTTGAAGTTCTCTGCAGTGCAGGTGCCAATTCACTTGCCAATGCACTGGCTGTGGTGAGTGGGGATGGTCTTGCTATGCCTTAAACCAAATTCACAGGTTACATGCTAGAATCCTTGTTTTCTGCATTCAAGCTGGAGTGAATGCACGCACTTTCCGCACTGACTCAAAGTACTCCATCTGGGACATGCCAATCAGTACCAATGATTGCATTTTCATATAATGAACTGCTTTCTCTGCAGCCCCAGTTCAGTATATTTATTTAGGCTCATCATACTACTTGCCATCTACCTATAAGTAGCCAATATAATAATTCGTACTCATTATGCTAGTGTTACTATGCTGACAACCTCACTGGTGCCAAGCAGAATTTGCATTCAGCATGGGTGACACATCTGTGACTTTTTGTGACTGCCGACTGACCATGAGTGCCGAAACTGTTGTATAGGATAGTACTCCCTTAAAACACATACATTTTTCCATTTCCCAAGTTGGTATGTGGGGGATTTTGTAAAAATATGTGATACCCCATAACCCATACTTTTCCCCAGACTCCTAACCAGTCTGCATTGGTGTGTAAGAGCTCATCCTATGGTGCTGCTCACTTAGAGGCTGCTACTTTTGTACAAACTTTGGACCTGGTCACAACATAGTCTTTTTGTTATGTCCTCTTACAAAAGTGGTCTATTTCATGATAGAAACAAAGCTGTAAGAGCAATTTTTATTTAACCTAAAATTACTCAAGCAAGGTTCCAATGAAGGAAAAGATTTTGGCCACATAGGGGCATTACTATATATGATAAATGCAAAATTACTGTATTTGGAAATCAAGGGACTGAGCCACAGCTTTGGGAACTCTCCAATGTGACTTATACCTTTTTGAACTGAACTCTCTGACCTGGATTTGTGCAGCCTTTGTGTCCAGCCCTGCTGTTAGAACCGGTTCCTCCGATGAACTCTGACATGAGCGGAGATAAGTCTGAAGGGTTGTCGATGACAGGCAGAGGAGATGTGGAGGTGTTGAGGACTTTGGCTTCAGCGTATGTGCTGCGCCCTTGTGATACCTGCATCCTCTTATTTCGGAGGACTTAAGGATAGAGTGACAGAGGTCCGACGAAGGTCGGAGTTGCCAGAAGGCAGAGGAGACAGAGGAGAACAGAGGGGAGTTCGCAGGAAGTATTCAAGATGATATTTGAACTGAGGGACAATCCCCTCAGCGTGCGGAGTACTTATACTTTACACTGGATATGTATAGTACCGAGAAGCGGAGGAGAGACACAGCGGAGATGTAGCTAAGAGTCTGCGGATGACAAACGGATGAGTAACATACATGGAATGGAAATCAGTGATAAGTGTAATGGATCAAAAGGTTAACGGGACACAGCTATGAGTAATCAGATCTAATCTAAAATGGGAACAAGGGAAACAGGAACGGAAGTGGAATGGAAGCATACAATAACCGGAGGCATAAGCACGGAACTATATACTAAAAGGAGACGGAGCATTAATTGTTGGAGCAGAGATGGATATGTAGTGTTGGAGGTGTCCGATTGTGATTGGACTTGAGTCTACAACAGTCTAGAGGCCTTGTGGAGTCACAAGATGTCACGTGGTTGTGACACCTGCATGGTATGCATTCATCCACCAATGCATGTGATGCTCCCATAAATGGATGGTAGACAATTGAACTGACTGTAGGGTGAGTGGCAAGTTCTTTTTGAGTGTCTTGAAGGTTCCATCACAGTTGTTTCAAATATATTTCTTGGCTTTTCCCCAGATGAACTCAATAAAATTAAGTTTGCAGTGAAATTTTGGAAGGAAAATGCAAAGGTGACCTGCACCTTCAATAGTCTCTTGAACAAGGGATTTCTGTGCTTGAAAATCAGGCTGGCATTCCAAAATTCACTTGTTGCAACAGGCAGTTGCACCCAGGTCACATCGAGATTGGCATTTCCCATGCAGCAGTGATTGATAGAGGCCACATTTGGAGAGGACAAACTTGATGCCTTTGGGCTCATTTGGATAGTCTGGATGGTCCTTTGAAAATACCATTGCCTGCAAAACTTTGATACCATCCTCCATGAACCAGCCATCTCACATCCTGGCCTGCTTTCCTCCTGGATTAACATTCATGCATGAGACAAGTAATGCATCTTCAGCATATGCAGCATGCCCCTGAGAGTTGTCAATCAAGAACAAAGCTTGATCACATAATGCACCTGCATTGTCCCATACAACATGGACAGACAAAGCTGACAATCGGTCATGCTACATGGCCAGCTGAGATAGGGCCCAGCCATGGTGCATCCCCATGTCATACGAGTAGGCTAATGGTAAGGTGTTTCACTGTGCCATATTGGTGGCTCATGGAGAGGTTGTCACCAAGCAATATTGGTGGGCTGATACACTGGTACACTAGATCAGGATATGGCCTGTGGCAATAGGACCTAATGCAGCAAGGGAGCTGCGGCATGCAGCCAGAGGACTATATGCCGCAGGTAGCTGCTACATTCAGGCCGAGGATTGCAGGGAGCTGCGGCAGCATCATTTTGGCAAAAGGACGGTAGTAAGTGCTGCAATGTGGCTAACCACGGATGGGAGTCAATAGAAGGGCCTCTGTACCAGTGTCCCATGCTTTGAATTGGGCTGTGGTGTTGGTGTCCTGTTTCTGTCAATGGGCCAGAGGGATAGTGTGTCATGTGCTTTGTATTGGGCCGTATCTTTGGTGTCCCTTTCTTGTTGCAGGGCCAGCCATGGAAACAGCATCCCTTGCTTTCCAATGGGCTGCATAGATGGTGTACCTTTGAGAATAGCTAGCCATGAGATTGGTGTCCCATGACTAT
>Ga0307518_10001912_pt1 | contig 15397 bp, 18 predicted proteins | sample 25_EM_MG_FD_203889 | JGI IMG/M metagenome (GOLD analysis project Ga0307518, IMG submission 203889) | Populus trichocarpa ectomycorrhiza microbial communities from riparian zone in the Pacific Northwest, United States - 25_EM | ecosystem: Host-associated > Plants > Roots > Unclassified | place...
ATGCCCATATCTCTGGACTGTGTGAATGGAATCACATGACTTAGGGAGCAATATTGTAGCCAAGAGCATGTACTATTTACAACTCCACCAAAGCTTAGTGTCATTTTCTATGTGTTTGGCAGTGCGCGAAGCGCACTGCCATTAGGGTTAGTTATGGAATGGGTTTTTGGAGTCACTGTAATACCCACTAAACTCCTGCAGGGGTGGGGTTTGAACCAGGGACCCCTGAGAGACACACAGCTTGCACACTTCACCACTAGGCCATCTCCCCCCCTGCTATTCCCACCCCCTTCTGAATCAGAGCCAGCCAGCCTGACACATGCAGCTAATTTTCAAGCAATGCACTTTGCCTAATTGAAAATAGCTGAGTAGTTCTATGCACAAAGAGACAAATGTACTGTACCTCTCTATTCCAGCAGCTACCACAACTGATGACTGTATTGTACGGAGCTGATGCACATGTTACAGTCGCTATGAAGAATGTCAAGGGGCAGGATCTTTTCAAAAGTAAGCAGTTATTGAATGACAGGTTCAGAAACAACTTTCAGCTTCTGGCCAAGTCACGCTCCTGGAGGTAGCTTGAGCCACTTCCACGAGCCAACCCAATCATACTGAAAGAGTTCATCAGATGGAGTGCATCACAAAAATCCCCCAGTTCATACATGGTAATACATGGTAATATATAGTGGTGTTTAGGCTATCGAGGGTATCCATACTGTCTGGTGGCCACCCATGAATATATTGCCATGTACGAAAATGCTAAATCAGACTACAGACAGCCATGTGCAGTAGTGAAGGTGTATACAATGTTTTTAAGATAGTTCATATATTTTTATATATTCCCAAGTATTCCCATATATTCCCAATGATAACATTTTGATACATGACAGTACATATTGCTGGCTAAAATGACTGACAACAATAAATGGAACATGTGCAACAGGAAACCAAACGATGAATGTGATGAACAAACAAAACAGGGCACAGAGAGACTTCATGAATGATGGACACCTGATCAAGTGGACCAGACCAAGCCAAGACGAGAAGCCAGACGAAGACTAAAGGAGTGTGACAAGAGTCAGAGTGACGTGAGGAAACAATGTGGCGAGAATGGTTCCAACGCCAATAAGACTTGGCATGACAATGCAACAGAGGATAGAGAAGTCAGATGGGATGAGGATGCAATGAAGAACACAACAGAGAACCCACCAAGATGGAATGTCCCAGACAAGCCAAAGAGTGCCTACATGAACAAGTTGCTCACTGCCAGCCTGAACCAGAACAGGGCTTGACCAAATGAATAGTGTACTCCAAGTTCAACACACACAGACAGTGCTGAAACTAGTGTTGTACACCCCAAATACTTATGAACCGACTATGGACAAAAGGAGTACACAGCCACGATTGTGACCAGTGCAGGTAGTACTTGAACACACCCAGATGTCTCTACCTTCAATTCCGAGTGCAGAATTGGCATATACACATTTAGGCAAGTTTGGAGGGAACAGTTGCAGGCCACATTTTATGTCCGACACAGATTGGGTGCACATATAGTGGGTACTTCATCAGTATCTCTATCAGATGTAAGTGAGGACGCCCATGAGAGGAAATTAGATGTACCTTGGAAGCAGTGGGCTTTGATGGCGAAGGTGATCACATGATACATGTCTCGTATGACTTGCAAATACGGTTCATACTCATGGAGAGAAAGTGCCAAGTCACGAGTGTGAGTATGGTATAAGAATAGTCAGACAGTAGAACTCACATTGTATGCTTCCTCCGCCACTACACAAGCAAGCACATGCATGGAGTGTTGTATCACTGAAATCAGAACTCTAGCTGTCGAGTTAGGAGGAAACTACTTACTCAGTTGGCTGGCCAGTAGAGGACATACAGATGATGTCAGAACCGGTTCCTCTGACGAACTCCAACACAGGCAGAGATAAGTGCGAAAGGTTGTCGACGACAAGCAGAGGAGATGTGGAGGTGTTGAGGACTTGGCTTCAGCATATGTGCTGCGCCCTTGTGATACCTGTGTCCTCTTATTTTGGAGGACTTAAGGACAGAGCGATGGAGGTCCGACGAAGGTCGGAGTTGCCAGAAGGCAGAGGAGACAGAGGAGAACAGAGGGGAGTTTGCAGGAAGTATTCAAGATGATATTTGAACTGAGGGACAATCCCCTCAGCATGCGGAGTACTTATATGTTACATCAGATATGTATAGTAACTGAGAAGCGGAGGAGAGACACAGTGGAGACATAGCTAAGAGTCTGCAGATGACAAACGGATGAGTAACATACACGGAACGGAGATCAGTGATAAGCGTAATGGATCAAAAGGTTAATGGGACACAGCTATGAGTAATCAGATCTAATCTAAAATGGGAACAAGGGAAACAGGAACGGAAGCAGAACAGAAGCATACAATAACCAGAGGCATAGGCGCGGAACTATATACTAAAAGGAGACAGAGCGTTAATTGTCAGAGTGAAGATGGATATGTAGCGTTGGAGGTGTCTGATTGTGATTGGACTTGAGTCTACAACAGTCTAGAGGCCTTGCAGAGTCACAAGGTGTCACGCGGTCATGACAGATGATAAAGGATTGGGGCCTAATTGAAGAAGTGAGGAATGAGGGGACTAATGAGTGAGATAATAACCTAGGTATCCTTGGAACCGTGTCGAAAACAGGCATGATAACTTGTGGATTGAGCGCATATATGCTGCAATTTAATCACATGCACCTTGTGGCAATGACTGTGTCATACCTCTGAAATTTGACTTGTCATGCTGGGACCATTGCCTGTGCATCATACTTGGCTATGTTCAGCAAGGGTAGTAGGGGGAAGTATGAATGCTGGTGGGTAACAGTGGTTGCGATGCCCAAGGTAGTAGATGGTCATGGAAGTAGGAGCGATGCACTTGTGGCATGACATATTCTGGGAAACTCTGGCATTCGTGCTCCACCTCTAAACCTTCATGACAATGGCTGGTCAGCGGCTGGAGGTTGGTGATAAGATGGCTTTGACCTTCCTTGTGAAACCATTTTCTGACATACTTTGTTTCAATCAATGATAAGCTACATTGTGTTCAATGAAAGGTTCTGTGTGACGCCAAATACTTGCTATTTTTAGACCAGTAATTGCTGTTACTCAGCACGCCAGGAATGCTTGCATGATTGACACTCTTGCAGCAACACTCAGGGATGGGATGTTGGAATGTAACATAATATATACACCACATACATGGAAATATATAGTCACTGCATACAAAACATATGTGTATATACATGCTGTCAGGTTAACAACTTGTAGATACAGCGTATGCTATGCAAACACGTCGTGTGCACGATGCAGCTGTCAGGATGATTATCAAATACTTGCCATTTTTGGAATGTGTACACTGCCACGTATGTTTGGCCATATCTCAGTGTGGGGATTTTTGTGATGTGTAGTTACCTGCGCCAGGTTGACAGTGATGCAAATTTGCGTCTCCACATGCAATTTCGTTCCAGATTTTGGAATATTAGAGGTCAATATGACAAGGCTGAAACAGAAAATTAATGTCCTATGAATCGTCATCTTGTATCAAATGAGTGACTTACTTGTAACAAGATTCTCTTGGAGGACAAATGGCTCGGCGAGGGGACAACATTTGAATCACATTTGCGGAGTCTTACTGCTGGAGGAGGAACAATAAGAATGCACACTAGATGAGGATGTGAAGGTACATGATACTCGGACTGTTGGGGTGAAGGCTGCGCCGACAGGTGGAAGCTGTCTGTTGGTGCTGTCGTCTTGGAGTCTGACTTGGGTGGCCTCGAGAACAAAGGAGAATATGTAGCTGCATAGGAGGGTAAACGCACTCCTCATATGCATGATCTTCAATGAGGTCATTAAGCTCAAGGCTCATCCGCTCATTGTCAGGCTTCTGCAGGTCATTGACTGGTCAACCAGCCAATTTGCAAAACAAGTGCAAGACCAGGACACAAGAGGACCCGGGTCAATCCCTATATATGTTATATCCTGGTGCAGACAGAAATGGGCAAAAAATGGGCTTGATGTTCAATTCAAATCGGATATTTCGGGGCATAAATGTGACCAATGTTCGATATTTCATGCTGACAGATTACCTTAGTCGACACCAATGTTAGATCCGGATGCGAACACAGAGGCCCACATGGACTCCCACTGTTTGTCTTAGTCGGGAGCAATGTTTGATCATGTATGCGGACAGATAGGCACATGGACTTCCACTGTTTGTCCTAAGTCGGGAGCAATGTTTGATCATGTATGCAGATGCAGACTAGCCTGGACTACTGAATGACCAGTGACAGGCCGCTATGTATGCATACACATCAGTCAATGCCAAGGGTAAATTCTATGGATGCTAATTGATCATTGTAAACGAAGTATATTTGTCTAAACGTTGGCTCTTGGCATTCTCGTGCTTGATCATAAGTTAGACTAGCAAGGACTAGTAATAGTATATTTCAATCAATTCTTATTAAATGTAACCAAACAAACCACAACACTCACCCGTCCTCAATCAAATCTCTCAAGATCGGTGCTGATCAGTGTTCTCAGACCTTCTCAGACTCAAGTCTTACTTCCATCCACCAGGTCCACCAATGCTCCAGAATGTCATGCATGGTTAGTAAGTATTTGTGCATTTTTTACTGGTGTGAATCACTCATAATACCGGAACAGTTTTCCTAGCGTTGATCAACGATCAGTGGACTGTCGCAGACTGTCATCCACTAAATTCACTGTCTTTCATGGTCTGACACATGCTTTCTTCTCACCATAGTAACCTCCCAACTAGTCAAGTATATTTTGTGTGATGTTTTCCCCCCCATTTGTTGTTTCCTGCTCTGCAAAAAATGTGTAAGTTGCTCAAATGATTTGCCATCGTTTACTGATACTTGCCATTTTAGCTTCACTCAATTTAAATCAGTCTACTGGAACCCCATGTCCAAATGATCAAAATGCGAAGATTTGGAAAGACACTGAGGACCGGCTCTCTGTGATGCCTATTCAAGTGGTCGAACTGAAGAAGACCTGTCAAACCCTCCTCAAGCAGCTTCCCTGTGCATCTTCGTTATCATTTGAGCTTCTCTCTGTGACCTGCTCCCTCTGCAGTGAGCATCTTGCTCTTTTTCTTGGGCAACAGTGGCTCTACGATGACCAGATTGATGCTGGCTTATCTCTTATCCAACAGAACTTGCCATCAAGCACACACATCACTTTTGCGGACATGCTCTTTATGGTGCAGTTGGGTCTTGCTAGAAAATGGCATGTCACATATATTCCTCATCCAGAAAAAGCTATGGATCAAGCGCTTTTGCAGGGGCGTGTTGATAAACTCGAAGTCCCTGTAAATCCTGGTGGAACACATTGGGCTGGAATTCAGGTGGACCTTCAAGCTCGCACCTTTCACTATCGGGATGGATACAATCCTGGCAAGACGGCCGATCCACAGGACTTGGAATTGCTATCGTGGTTTCTTGCCTCACTTGGTGTGAACTTTATGCCATGCTATAGGTCCACATCCATTTTGACGCCACATCAATCTGATGGAAATTCATGTGGCATCGTGTTGCTTAGTTCCCTGGCAGCTGAACATCTTTCTTGGAGGGCTTGGAGGCAGAGTGAAGCTGTACAGCATCAGATAGAGTGGTTTATCCGAATCGTTGAAGCCTGGTTGGATTCAGTGGTATGGTTACGTCACAATTATTCCTTGATGCATGTTACTGATCATAATTTAGGCCCTGCCAGGGGATTCTTTGCAAAGTTTATCTTGTGTGGAAAATGGTGTACTAGCATCTGATGCATCATCTGACCACCACAGCGCTAATTCCAATTTAGAAGTGAAGTACTTGGACTCCGTAAGATTCAATGTTCTTGATACCATGCATGTGACTTACCATAGTTCTCATTCAGGCATCAAATGACTCACCTGAGCCACACCCTGCAATGAGTCCACCTTCTGCCTCCTTCAAAAGTCATTTGCGGACATCACCCCCAATATCTCTTCCCAAGAAGCGAAGCCTATCATTTTCAGAAGATATTCTGCACAACATCCCTCCATCCAAGCCCAATCTTCGCTGCCAGGATTTAAAGCAGAAGCCACCTCGGCAGCAACCTCATACTAAAGTACCGGGCAACTCTTGGGCATACCAGAAATCCTTGCGGCAGAAGGTTGCTACAGATGATGCCAATTTTATTCCAAAAAAATGCCGTCTGCAGCGATTTCAGGAAAAGATATGCTCAGACAACCCACATGCTGAGTTTGACCCCAATAACCTGCTATGTGTCCGCTGCTCAGCTTGTGCAGAGTGGATTCAAATGTGGGTCCCATACGACTGCAAGCATTGGAAGCGACATCGCACCACCCAGAAGTGCCAACAACGGCAGTCGAGCAAACTGGTCACCAAATCTCTTCGAACATTCTACACACCATCCACCTGCCCCCCAGCCACTAGTACTCTACGTCATGTTACTGAACAGCAGTCATCCGACTCCAGCACCCTCCTTTCTTGTCCTGGTCTTCAGGCTAGCACTGATGAGGCAATACGTCACTACCTTCAGTGCTCGAGTGTGTTGGGTGGTGGAGCTCCATCTCAGGCAATTATTGCTCACAAACTCTTTCCTGATCTTCCAGATCATTCGTGGGGGGCCCTTGATGATACCCAGCAGGATATGGTACTCAATTACGAGCAAGCATTGTTCCGATGGGTCAACCGACATGGACTTGGTACCGTTTTTTCCACAGATTGCAAGACCATGTCTCCCACCACAGACGCTGGTGTTTCCACCCCATGTACAAGCTGTGTTGAACTTCAAAAACTCCATACCCTCCAGACTGTCCTCAATCGCAAGATACCCAATGAGAAGAACATGAAGTATGTTCCAAAAGGTTATCGTTGTCAAGAACTTGGGTCAATTTATCTCAAATACCATGGCATTCGTCAGCTCATTGAAGAGGTGTGTAGGCTGTAGTGTACACTTGGGTCACAACTGTGTGCTGACATTTCACACATTCACTAGGATACTGGTCAATCACCTTGGCTACACTTTGCTCAAGGGGTAGTAGATGGCTCGTACAAGGAACAGGGTGTTCTATTAGGTATGGTTGAGGCAATGGTTAAGAAGGCGGAACACCTTTCAACTGGGCATGGCCTTCAGAATATGCGCTATAATGAAGCATTTGATTCATTCTGTTCACTCTTGGCATCTACATCACCCCAGGCATATAGGACATTTCACAGTCATTTTGGAGGTAGATCTCTGTGAAGTATGCAGTATGCACTGAACAGTCCTTACATTTGAGCATCTGCTGATATGAGTACAAGTGCATTGCGGGCACAGCAACCTTCATTCCAGCCAGGACTCTCTGAAGACAATGTAAAGCGTGCAGCAGAAACCCTTTCTCATTTACGATACAATGGACCACTTGCATTGTCATGTGACGATACAGACTTGGAGAAAGCACTGGCTACATGGCAGGATGCTGATGATGCATGGCTTCTTCTTGGTGCAGCAAGGGGAACTATTCGGGTCACGTCCATGGAAGAAGTAGAGAGTGCGCTTCAAGGTGAAATTGAGATGGCAGAGAAGGTATATGCAACTCACTGTGCCTACACAACATCCCATTGACAGTTAATTTGACAGCTGCGCATCTGGGTTCTGACAATTGCTCTGCCACGAATACCACCCATCCTCATTGCTGCTGTAGCACGCTCTGGAAAGGACTCTGCGGAGGCACTTGTGGAGATGCACACGAAACTTATTGCGATGATGCAAGCTGCTGGGCTTCATCCAACATCATTCGCATCTGTCACGACCATGACATCCGATCACCCTGTACCCTATTGTCCGATCGCGTCCATGCGTTCGCCGTCTGTTTATAGTATGTACTCCCCTTTTCCGTTTCTCTCTATCTGTCTTGTAGCGCCACCAATCGGTGAGCGCGTTGTCCGGTCTGTCTCTCTGTACGATTACCTAATATGTTTCCTTTCTTGTTTCCGGTTACTATACGTTCCCGTTCCCGTTCCATTACTAATACAATGTCTATCGGTAATCCGGTTATCGCACTTACCGTACTTACTCAGCGCGCAGCGCGACTGTGCTCGTCGTTCGTCGGTAATCCCGACTCCCCGTACATCGCCTCATCCATTCCACTTAGTATAAATACCTAGATACTCGGTCTGTTGTAGTTTCAGTTCGAATATCGAATAAGATACTTCCTATCTGTTCTCCCTTCGTACTCTCCGTCTCTGCCCTCGTACAAGCACTCGGTTGTAGACCGTTTACCCTCGGACACTCCGTATAAACCTCGGTCGGCCTTCCTATCATATGGGAAGCGCGACTACGCTACGTAGCATCTCGGTCTTACCGCTAGACCAACCTCTGACCCCCAGACCCCTCGTAGAGATCAGATCGGTGAAGAACCGGTCTTGACAGCATCGGATGGAACAGAAACTGAACGTGCTGTCCAACAGATCATTGTCGCATCTGCAACTGCAGTCAATTTGTACAACATCAACAATGTTGTGCCTGGCTGTGCTCTCACACTTGAAATTCCACTTTTCAATGGGAGGCCAACCATCGCTATCCAAGATTCAAAGCATGGTGCGAAAATGGCCCGCAACCAACTCTTCACTGGGGCTCATATTCTTACTCTTGGCAACTTCCCCATGTTCTTTCAAATGCTCTTGGACATCATCAACCATCCATCTTCTCCTCTATTCCGTCGGGATGTAGAACGAGTTGACAAACAGGACAATCATGCAGCAGCCTGCTTACTGTCATCGGAAACCTTGGAGTTCATCCTCACGCATCATCCAGATCATGCTGGTCTGTCATGTTATCTCTTTGTCCTGGGTGAACTCATTGATGCCTGGCAACATCGTGCCCTAACACCTCTAGAGAGGGCACAGATGGTTCTACATGCTCGATTCTTTCTTATGTGTTGGCAGAGTCATATCATACAGCACCCAGGCCATGAAGTATCAATTAACTTCATCTTTTGCAAGTCATTCAATATCTTCATGATCCTGTGCGACAGCCTCCTCAAGCTCATCATCATACATCGCCACTATTACTCCACTTATCCACTCATTCCTTGGCTTCACTCTACTGAGCCTTGTGAGCACATCTTTGGCATGCTCTGACAGTTGAAAAAGGACTTCAATTTTGCCGATGTTCTTCATCTTGAACGAAAACTCTGTTCACTGATTCAGGGCGATTTTCAGATGTTAACGCCACAAGAACAAGAACGTCAAACAGCAGAAGGGTATCATCATACTTATTTTCATGTGCCAGACCTTGACATGACTGCTCTGCTCACTTGGCCTTCTGATGATGAACTCTTTCTTGCTTCAAAAATTGCATTTTCAGAGGCAAAGCAACTGCTCCAGGCTGTTGGTATCAACGCTAAGGAAATGGTTGCTTTGTACCAACCCCCACCACATCAGGAAATTGGTGAGGGAAAGATAATCCATTATAACCACCGGAGGGGGTTGACACTGGATGATAATCCTAGATAAACCATTATCTGTTATTGTCAAACCCCCTCCGGTGATTATAATGGATTATCCTTCCCTCACCAATTTCCTGATGCCACCACCAAAGACTCGTAGTAGTACTACCCCAGCCATACAGTCTCTCTGGCCACAGACGCTTCATGATCTGCTCAAGTTGTATGCTGAAACTCCACTACCATCAAAGGTTGAGGATGAAGTTGAACTTTATGAAATGGCTCTCACTTCAAATGATGCAGACAAAACACTTGCAATGTTTGCCTCCATTTCTTTTTGGCCATGCGAACTGAACTGATTCTATTTACTGTAGAATGATGTTACCGGATTCCACAGCTGACAATGAGCAGGCAATATCTGTCGAGTTGTTGTACCATCAAGATACAATCAAAAAAGCCTTTGTATGTGTTTCTCTCAGCCTTGCAGCTTGAAAGTCGGCCATTTATTTATTTGTAGGAGTTGGTGCAATCATCCCATTCTCATCAGCTGTGCTCGTTCAAGCAAATGACTCTCGTTGATGGAGTGTCTCTGTCTTTACTCGCCACTCCTCTAGTGAAGGCACGAAAAGCACATCAACCACTCTTTACATCCCGCACTGTGCGGCAAGTTGCAAATGTCTTGTCACATCTCAAACCTGTTGCACCTGTGAGAAAGTATGCTTCAGAACCATGTCTTGGTGCCACGGAAACAGAAACTTCAAGTGATCGTGATGTCTGCCAGTCACTCTTGCAGCGGCTCAGGAGCATCGTTTTGACCAGTTCCCAGTCTGCAGTCACATCAGGAGCGAATCGTCAGATATGCCACAATGGCATTTTCACAGTAAATTACAGTCAAGTTGGTGCTCGTGAAAAGTCAAAGGAAACTTTGCAATCTACCACCGGATCAGTAAGTCTTCATATGTTCTCTCAGAGAGGGTATGATGTAATCCAGCACTGGATATCAGGTATTCGCTGTTCGCCGTGCAAAAGCCTTTGTTTCCCTACAAGATATACATGAAAATATGATCACTGCAAATATTTCGGACATTCTTCCACTCCGACGCGGCCACTTCATTGCTGTACTACGCCCCTACAAGAAAAATGAAAGTCCTGATATTCTACTGGGGGAAGCATCAGCAAAACAGCCTTTTTCAGCCACAGACACTACAGTTTCCATGCTTGTGTACAAGTCTGTACAGTCTGGGCAGACTTGTACACACTGTACAACAATACACATTTTCAGCATGCAATCTGTACAGCCTGGCCAACATTCTATAGTCTATCCAAGTCTACCAAAAAAAAATAACTTTTTAAGTCTGATTTAATTACTTGGCCACTACTACTAAGTCACTCAGTTTCAAAGTAAGAGATTCAAAAAAATATATTGAGTAAACTAAACAATGTAAAGTACACTAAAAAGCTAAGTACATGTGCCGCAGGGCAACTCCAGCCACAATCGTTGGGCTGGTCGTCATTATTGGGGGGCTGGGGCTGGGGTCATTGTTGTTGTCGGGCAACCCAGGGGGCTGGTGGTGATGGCCCATTTGCTGTTGTTGGATGACACTGGGGGCTGGCTGGGCGTGTTGGCGTTGATCCGCTGGGGCTGGGGGAAAGGGGGCCGATCGTCGTCATCGCAATACTGGAGCTGGGGGTGCAAAGAGAAAAAGAACTTACGTGCTGGGCGAGTTGGCGTTGATACGCTGGAGGTACGTCGCTGGTCGTTGTCGTCGTCATCGCGGCGCTGCAGTTGTAAAGAAAAAAAATCAAAGAAAAAGAAATAAACTCACTTGGTGGGTTGGCGTCGATAAGCCGGACCGAAGGGGGGCTAATTATCTTCGCCGTCGTGCGGAGCTGGGGGTGCTGGTAGCTATTGGCGGTGGCCATGTCGTCGTCGCTGCTGGGGCTGGGCGTGGGCGTCGTCATCGTCGTCATCGTCGCTGACGGCTGGTGGTGGTGATGGTGTCATTGGACAAGGCTGGGGTCGTCCATTGCGCGGGGTTGGGGCTGGTCGTCGTCGCTGACGGCTGAGGGTGGTAAAGGCTGGGGCTGGGTTCATCCGTGTTGTTGTCGTTGCGGCTGTGGTGCTGGGCACGGCGTCGTCGTCGCTGATGGCTGGGTGTGGTGGGCTGGTCGTTGTTGTCGCTGGAGGCTGTGGGTGGTGGGCACGTCGTCGTCATCGCTGGGTGGTGCTGGTGGACGTCGTCGACGTTGAGGTTGGGGTGGTGGTGCGTCGTGCGTCGTTGCCATCGATGACGCTGGGGGTGAGAGCGTCAGTGGTGTCTGCACAACGGGGGGCACTCACCTGTCATGGCCGTCGTTGTCGGCCTGTTCATGTACATACCTGGGACTTAGAAAGATTTTGAAGTGCTGTGATTACAAATCACAGGATTTGTAATCACAACAACTTCAAAATTTCTTAAGTCCCAAGTCGACTCTGCAACAACAAAACGAAGGTAAGAGACTGACGTACCACACAGCATTTCCCCAGACCAGCAGCGCCTCATCTTCACTGGCAAACAGCTTGAAGACGGGCGTACCCTTTCGGACTACAACATCCAGAAGGAGTCCACCCTCCACCCTGTCCTCCGTCTCCATGGCAGTATGCAAATCTTCGTTAAGACCCTCACTGGGAAAACGATCACTCTCAAGGTCGAGTCTTCTGACTGACGCCGTATCGACAACGTGAAGGCGAAGATCCAGGACAAGGAGGTATCCCTCCTTACCAACAGCGTCTTATCTTCACCGGAAAGCAGCTCAAGGACGGCTGCATCCTTTCCGACTACAACATTCAGAAGGAGTCAGCCCTCCGTCTCGTCTTGCGTCTCCGTGGGGGGATGCAAATTTTCGTCAAGACCCTCACGGGAAAGACGATCACCCTTGAGGTCGAGTCTTCCGACACAATCAACAACGTCAAGGCGAAGATTCAAGACAAGGAGGGTATTCCACCGGACCAGCAGCGCTTGATTTTCTGTGGGAAGCAGCTCAAGGATGGAAGGGCTCTCTGACTACAATGTCCAGATGGAGTTGATGATGCGCACCATCCAGCCGCACTCGACAACAACCAGGTAAGTACCAATATCAACACAACAGCCCACTGATGCACCCCCAGTGACGACAATGACCACAATGCCCAGCCACACCGTATCGATGCCAGCATGCCAGCACTAGCAGGTATGCTTCAATTTTTTTTCTTTTTTTTCTCTCTACAGTTTTGCCTGATGACGAAGATGACAGCCCCCCCCAAGTCCCAGCTTTTCCTGACGGCGATGACGACAGCCACTCCCAGCTCCAGCCTCATCCGATGACAACCTCCCCAGCCTCAGCATCGCCCAATGACGATTGCGATGGCGGCCATCCTTTTTATTATTATCTTTAATTCTTTTTCTTTAATACGGTTCAATGACTGACAACAGCAGCCTCCTCCTAGACCCAGTTTTCCCCCTGACGGCGATGAGTGACAAGCCCCAGCCCCAGCCTTGCCCAATGACGACCAGCCCAACACCCTCAGCCCCCAGTGACAACGGCAGCCAGCCCCATCTCCAGCGTATTGACGCAAACACACCACCACTGCCAGTAAGCTTTTTTTTTCACTCTTATTCTTCTATCTTTAATGTGTCAACACCCCCTTCCACCAGCATGACAACAACCCACATGACAACAATGACTCCCACGATGACTCATATGGTGGCAGTTATCGCCATTGCACGGACAGGTAGCGAGTGGCAGGGAAACAGTTTATTATACTTTGTATATTTTCTGTACTAAATGATGATTTTCATGATCTTTTACTATTTGGATGATTAGTACTAGTAACTGGCAAGCTTGTCTAGCTTGTCCATTAGTTGTACAGTTCTGTGAATCTCTGTATTAGTGGGAACCTTTCTGTGGAATCTGGGACTCTGTACAGCTCTGTCCAAGCCCTGTACAGGGGAGGGCTGTTTTGCTGATGAGGTATGGTTCGTACACATTCAGTGTTGCTCCACACTCACCGCATAGGTTTTGTACTAGTTGTAGCAATGTACACAAACTCTGGTGCTCGTGGGTCAAAGCACGAGTCAATTAATTCAGTCAGCAAAGTTGGTATTCCATCATACGTGATGGTTCAAGTTTTTTGTCCTTCCCATGGATCAGCCCATAGCTCCTTGGCTTTCCAGCCTCTCCAAGCTGTGACATTCATCCGTATTCCTGCCAGCCACATTCTATTTTCATTTGCAGGATTATCATTGACCTTTTCACGTATATCACTCGCATCTGATTGTGCTCACCCTTTCCAACTCATCACCCTTTGTTCGATGGCTTCAACAGTGATGGCCAATCTACGCGAGAAGGCAGTTCTAGTTTCGAAATGTGTCAGGGCCCAGATGTCAGAGGAACAGGGTTGATGAAAGGATTCGTATGGTACATTGTTTGTATGCATAGTAAGGCTACTGTGATACCAAGTACGCATTGCAATGTTGTATCCTGTGTGGACATAATGCGTGTCTTCCTATGTCATATCAGACAATGTGGACAATGCATGCGCTGTGATGTTGTATCAGCAGTGCGGACATTACACGCACTCTGCAATGTTGTATCAAACCATGCGGATAGATGATGGCTACCTGGTTGCCAAATTATTGAGACGGTCCTATGAGCTCGTGTTAGAATGTTGTATCCAAATGTGCGGGTACAGTTGATTATCTCATAGTGTATATCATCGGGCTGGGAAAAAATCTATGCATTGCGGCGGTTATACGAGAGTGACATGTCACACCTCGTGTGACAGTCATTACTAATACGTGACACTAAGGCTGCTGTGATCAGAAATCGGTACAATCAACTACTATTTTACTCCACCCAGAATGATTCTAACATTGTTTGCTTTGCGCTTTTCATCTCCATCCGCCTAAGAGAGCCATGGAAGCTACACAACTCTTGTGGCAAAGCAAGACCAGTCCCTGAATAACTGAACCTTCGGCATGCACCTTCAAGTTTCCCGCACACCTGGGTCACATCAGACAGAGTCAGCCCTGCAGATGCTGTTGCCGTCACCTTCCTCTTCGCTGTCATCAACATTGATGATTTCTCCGTTCGTGACCACAATGAGATTTTTGACGTGTGCAATGATTTCCACATCCCCACCCTCAAACTTGACGGTCTGCCTCCGTTTGAACCTTGCGCCCCTCCTCTAGTTCCACAAGCTCATTCACAGATGTGAACATGCTTTGGGGTCCCTTTCAAAGCTCTTTGCCATAACAAGATCTTGCTCAACCGTAAGGCAGCCGATGCTCACCAGTTGGGGCATATTGGTCATGGTTTTCGGCAGTAGATTGGCTCAGACAGGTGGTGCGATCACTGAAAATGACAAGACAACACGAAAATTTTCAGCGTGCTGTTCATTAATGAAAGATGGCTACATAGAGGAGATGGATTGGGAAGTACTAATGGATTTTAGTCATATCTGCCTTCTAAATAGTAGGAAATTACCCCATTTCATACTGTATATCAGTAGCTTTCTAGTATACAGTATTCGGTATACATATTCCACCCAAATCGCCCGTGCCCCAACTCGGGTTGACAAAAAATCCATACAGTATGACAATTATACGGATTGACTGTATACGTTATGAGATAATCAACTGTATAACGCACCAAAAGACCTAGGTCCGAGTACATATGCGGACATTTCATACCCAAAAACTCTGCGGATATAAACCCCCAAATATCGAAAAATCCGGATACAACATTTGTACGCATTGACCCGGGTCCTGACACAAGGCGGCATCCGCATCCAAATTTAGTAATCCGTTCCCATCTCACAATGCCTTGTCCTTGCGGCAACTTCAGAGTAGCTACCCTCCGTCCACCATGAAGAGAGTCGCTGAGAACCAGCTCACAAAGG